>ENA-UOIZ01000068-UOIZ01000068.1-human-gut-metagenome-genome-assembly--contig:-P88-NODE-68-length-116296-cov-22.450461_pt1 | contig 116296 bp, 114 predicted proteins | sample MGYA00242336_ERZ723883 | MGnify/ENA metagenome assembly ERZ723883 | reverse complement strand
GCTCGGTCGAAATGGGGCTTAAATTAAAAAATCCCACACAAAACTTGGAATAACCACTGCGGCTTTATCCTTGACTTTTGTCGAACGATTTACTATAATTAGGGTTACGGCGCCCCATGCGCCGCTTATTATGCGCGGCTGCCCGCAGGCAGGACCGCTTGAAGGAGTTTTGTATCATGCCTGTTTATCCCATGGACATCGCTGGGCTCCACCGGGAGCTGCCTATCTGTAAGGTCACGGACGACCTGTACATCGGCGCCTTCATCTGCTTTGGCGACGCGGAGCTGACCGTAGCCTGCGCCCGTGATATGCTGGCCATGCTGGAGGCAGACAGCTACGACTATCTGTTCACCGCCGAGGCCAAGTCCATCCCCCTGATCCACGAGATGGCCCGCCAAAGCGGTGCGAAAAAGTATTTCATCGCCCGCAAGGGCCCCAAGGCGTATATGCCCGACCCCCTCCACGTGGAGGATAAGTCCATCACCACCGCCGGGGTGCAGAAGCTGTATCTGGGCCGTGATGACGCCGACCTGATCCGCGGCAAGCGCATCGTTCTCATGGATGACGTGATCTCCACCGGCGGCTCCCTCCACGCCATGGAGGAGCTGGTGAAGATGGCCGGCGGTACCGTAGTGGACCGCATCGCCGTGCTGGCCGAGGGCGGTGCGGCGGACCGCAAGGACATCAAGTACCTGAATGTCCTTCCGGTATTCAACACCGACGGAAGCATCAAGTAAAGAGAAGCGCCTGCGGGCGCTTCTCTTTTTTTACTCTCATTAGCAAAACCGCATGACCGCCGCCATCTGCCGCACATTTTTTATAGCGTGCGGGGATAGACTTTTGCGATAAGTTGTGGTAATATGTAGAATTAATAAAACTAATGCTTTGAGTGAGAGAAAGGAGCAGTTCCATTATGGCAGTAAAAGAGAGCTATGCCGGCAAGATCAACCGGAAGCTGACAAAAAAGCTGCGGGTCATCGCCGTGGCCGCCGGCCGTGAAAAGGCCGACCTGGTGCTGAAAAACGCCACCTATGTCAATGTATTCTCCAATGAGCTGTGTCACGGCGACATCGCCGTGGCCGAGGGTCTGATCGTGGGCATGGGTGAATACAGCGGCAATACAGAGGTAGATATGGGCGGTAAGATCGTCCTCCCCGGCTTTGTGGACGCCCACATTCATCTGGAGAGTTCCCTGGTCAGTCCCACGGAGTTTGCCAAGGCGGTGCTGCCCCATGGCACCACCACCGTCATCACCGACCCCCACGAGATCGCCAACGTCATGGGCACCGACGGCATCGAGTATATGCTCCAGGCCACCGAGGACCTGCCCGTGGACGTGCGCTTTATGCTGCCCTCCTGCGTGCCGGCCACGCCGCTGGACGAGTCCGGCGCCAACCTGGACTACCGGGCTATCGACAGCTTCTATGACCATCCCCGCGTACAGGGTCTGGCCGAGATGATGAACTTCGTGGGCACCATCAACGGCGATCCCCAGGTGGTGGAGAAGATCGTGGCCAGCCAGGCCCATCACAAGAAGATCGACGGCCACGCCCCCGACCTGGTGGGCAACGACCTGAACGCCTACATCGCCGCCGGCGTGTACTCCGACCACGAGTGCCACGACCTGAACGACGCCATCGCAAAGCTCCAGCGCGGCCAGTTCATTATGATCCGCGAGGGCACCGCAGCCCGCAATCTGGAAGCGCTGGTCCCCCTGCTGTGCGACAAGTATGTGGAACGCTGTATGTTCTGCACCGATGACAAGCACCCCAACGACCTGCTGGAAAAGGGTCACATAGACTACATCGTCAAAAAGGCCATCTCCCTGGGCGCCGACCCCATCACCGCCATCAAGGCCGCCTGCCACAACGCTGCGCGCTACTTCCTGCTGAACAACCGCGGCGCCATCGCACCCGGCTATCTGGCGGACTTCGTCATCATCGACGACTTTGACCACTTTAACATCGAAAAGGTCTACAAGCGCGGCGTACTGATGGTAGACCATGGTGTGGTGGCGGACTTCCCCGTCCCGGAGATCGACCCCTATCTGGTCAACCGCGCCCACGACACCTTCCACGTGGCCCCGCTGACCGCCGCCGATTTCACCGACAGCCGTCCCCACGCGGTCATCGGTATGGTCAACGGCGAGATCACCACCACCGACGGCGGCTACACCGACCGTATCGACGTGGACTATGACATTCTGAAGATCGCCGTCATCGAGCGTCATAAGAACACCCACCACATCGGTCTGGGCTACATCAAGGGCTATGGCCTGCAAAAGGGCGCCGTGGCCACCAGCATCAGCCACGACAGCCACAACATCATCGTGGTGGGCACCAACGAGGAGGATATGGCCTTCGCCGCCAACCGCATCGTACAGCAGCACGGCGGTATCACCGTGGTGGAGAACGGTCAGGTGAAGGGTGAGCTGCTGCTGGCCATCGCCGGCATCATGTCCGACGACACCCTCATAAACGTGAACCGCGACCTGGAGAACGCAAAAAAGGCCGCCTACGACCTGGGCGTATCCACCGGTATCGACCCGTTTATGACCCTGAGCTTCATGGCCCTGCCGGTGATCCCCAGTCTGCGTATCACCACCCGCGGCGTGTTCGACGTCACCACTCAGCGCTACGTCTGATACCTGTTCTCTCTTCGCCGTGGCCTATATCCGCAAAAAAAGAAAGCCCTCGCGGGCTTTCTTTTTTTGCTCACAGCTTCAGTTCACAATCCAGGCTCATCACCGCGCTGCCGCCGATACGGACCGTCACGGCGCCGTCCTTTTCATACAGAAAGCTGCGTATCTCGCTGGGCCGACTCATGTGCTCGCCCTGCAAAAACACATTCTCCCGCTCCGGCTTCACATCGCCTCGCAGGTAGAGATAATACGTCAGTGCACCGTTGCTGGTCCCGGTGGCACACTCCTCCGGGATGTCGTACAGGGGCGCGTAGTTGCTGCACCAGGCCGTCACGCCGTCCCGCCCCGGGCAGAACATATGCACGCCGGTCACATCGTACTTCCGTGACAGCTCCGTGACCACCGGTGCGTTCTGCACTGCCCGCATGAGCGTCTCATGGTCCCGGACGGGCATCATAATATCCGCCAGACCGGTGGACACCATCCGTGGGATATATCCCTCCGGGCAGTCCGCCTCCGTCAGGCCATAGGCGGCGTACAGCGCGGCGCGCTCCGCTGCCGGGATGTCGCCGATCAGCTGCGGCGGCGCCATATCCATCCAGACAGTACCGCCCCTGACGGTGATGTTCAGCTCCCCGGCCTTCGTATGGGCCGTGTGGTCGCCGTCGCCGATCTTCTCCAGCTGCCGCAGCAGGGCGAAGGACGCCACCGTGGCGTGGCCGCACAGGTCCACCTCCCCGGCGGGGGTGAAATAGCGCAGGGATACGGAGCCGTCCGGCTCCATATGTATAAAGGCCGTCTCCGAGTGCTTCATCTCCGCAGCGATCTGCCGCATGGTCTCATCAGACAGCTCCCGGTCCGGCAGTGCCACGCCCGCCTGGTTGCCGCCGAAGATCCGATTGGCAAAGGCGTCCATCACATAGAGCTTCATAGGGTATACCTCCCAGTTTTTCTTGTGGTTTTCATTATATACTCTCTTGCTCTTAACGGCAAGTATATTTGACTTCCGATGTATTTTTCGTTAGAATAGAATTGCAGCGGGTGTCTGTGTGAACGCCCGCCGCTAAAAGCGAAGAAAGGAACTTCATCGAAAATGCTCAATGAGCGAAGTCTGTTATCACAATTTCTGCATTTCGTAGCCGCTACGGTGGCATCCCTCATGGTTTTCAGCCTGTACTCCATCGTGGACGGGCTGATGGTCGCCAAGGGCGTAGGCGAATACGCCATGGCAGCGGTGAATCTGGCGGTACCGTTCACCAATGTGCTGTTCTCCATCGGCGTCATCTTCGCCGTCGGTACCAGCACCATCATCGCCATCTATCTGGGACAAAACCAAGGCGAGAAGGCCAATAGCCTGTTCTCTCAGAACATCGTGCTGCTGACGTGCGTCGGCCTGACCATCACCGTCCTCGTTTTCGTATTTCTGGAGCCGTTCGCCGTGCTGCTGGGCGCAAAGGGCGTAACGTATCAATATACCATCGATTATCTCCGGGGCCTGGCCCCTTTCGCGCTGTGCTTCATCATCTCCTATAACATGGAGGTGCTGATCAAGACCGACGGCTATCCCCGTCTGGCAATTCTGACGGTCATCACCGGCTGTCTGGCCAACTGCGTGCTGGACTATATCGCCATCTTTGTGCTGAATCTGGGCGTATGGGGCGCGGCCTTCGCCACAGGTCTTTCCCAGCTTCTGACGTGCATCATCTATCTGCGCCACTTCCTGGGCGGACACAACACCTTCCACTTTGTGAAGTTCAGGATGGACTGGGGCATCTACAAGCGGCTGATCCCGTTGGGCTTTGCCGACGGCGTAACGGAGCTGTGCAACGGCGTGATGATCTTCCTGTTCAACCGGGTCATCCTCCGGTGCCTCGGCGACGACGGACTGGTGTGCTACACCATCATCGCCTATGTGAACACCCTCATCATCAACACCATGCTGGGCATCTCGCAGGGCAGCCAGCCGCTGGTCAGCTACCACTACGGCAAGGGGGACGCGGCGGGCTACAAGAAGCTGCTGCGGTATGGCTTTACAGCGGTGGGCATCATGACGGCGGTGATCTTCGCCGGTGTGATGATCTTTGCCCCCCAGATCGCCGGAATCTTCCTCGGCGCGGAGAAGCCGGAGCTGCTGGGCAGCGCGGCCGGCGCGCTGCGGCGGTACGGTCTGTGCTACATACTGCTGGGAAGCAACATCCTCATGGGCGGCTTCCTGACGGCGGTGGAGCAGCCCAAGGCGGCCATCAGTATCTCCGTGGGGCGGGGTCTGGCGTTTCAGGCCGGTGCGCTGCTGCTGTTGGCGGCAGCCGTGGGCGGCACGGGCATTTGGTTTGCGCCGGTGATCTCCGAGGCGCTGTGCGCGATAATGGCCGTGTGGTTCCTCCGGCGGTTCCTGCGGAAAACCGCGGCATAACCAACATAAAAAGTATCCCGCGGCACAGCCGCGGGATACTTTTTTGCTCTCTTTAAGGCGCCTTACGCCTGCGCGGCCTTTTCCGCCATCATCTGCCGCACCACCTCGTCGATACGGTGGGCAACGCGGCAGAAATCCTCCGCCGTATAGCCCTTGGTGGTCATGGCGGCGGTGCCGATGCGGACGCCGCTGGTCTGGAACGGCGAGCGTTTGTCCCCGGGGACGCAGTTCTTATTCAGCGTAATACCGCAGCGGTCCAATTCCTCCTGTACCTCACGTCCGGTAAGTCCGGTATCCGTCAGATCCAGCAAAAACAGATGGTTGTCCGTGCCGCCGGTAACGACCTTGTAGCCCATGGCCATGAACTCCGCCGCCATCGCCCTGCAGTTGACCACCACACGGTGGATATACGCCCGGTATTCCGGGGTCAGCGCCTCCTCCGCAGCCACCGCCTTGCCGGCGATCACGTGCTGCAAAGGGCCGCCCTGCATACCGGGAAATACGGCGCTGTCCACCTTTTTCGCCAGCTCCGGCCGGCAGAAGATCAGTCCGCCCCGCGGGCCGCGCAGCGTCTTGTGCGTCGTGGTCGTGACCACATCTGCCAGTCCAAAGGGGCTGGGGTGCTCCCCCGCCGCCACCAGCCCGGCAATGTGAGCGATGTCCGCCATGAAATATGCCCCCGTCGCCTGCGCCGCCTGGGCAAAGCGTGCAAAGTCGATGGTCCGGCTGTAGGCCGACGCTCCTGCGATGATCAGCCGCGGCTTCAACTCCCGCGCAAGCCTCTCCATACCGTCATAGTCGATCAGGCCGTTTTCGTCCACATCGTAGGCCGCTATGTCATACAGCCTGCCGGAGGCATTTACCGGCAGTCCGTGGGACAGATGCCCACCGTTGGCCAGACTCATGGACAGGATCCGGTCTCCCGGCTGCAGCAGCGCCATATACGCCGCCAGATTGGCGGAGGTGCCGCTGTGAGGCTGCACGTTCACATGGTAGTCTGTGTGAAACACCTCCCTCCACTTGGCGATGCAGTACGTCTCCAGCTCGTCCACCACCAGGCAGCCGCCGTAGTAGCGTCCCTGATTTCCCATCTCCCGGTGGGCGGGATACCCCTCGGAATACTTGTTGGTCAGGCAGCTGCCCACAGCGCGGCAGACCGCCTCGCTGGTGAAATTCTCGCTGGCGATCAGTTCCACCGTTGTTTCCTGCCGCCGCTGCTCCATGGTAATATAGTCGAAAACCTTGGATGTCACACCCATCTCTCCCCACGTATTGTATTATTTTGTCAACAATTATACCACATATTGTGCCCCATGCAAGCCCCAATAGTCAAATAACCAAAATACACGAAATCACATACCAGTCCTGTATGTTTTTTGTAAAAAACGCAGAAAGGTGAAAAAAGGGTTGACAACGGCGCGTTAAGGGCGTATTATGCCACCATTCCGACAGGGAAAATCACAGCGAGGAGGAAAGCCGACATGAAGCGTAACGTCACCATGATGATGTGCGAGATGTGCATGGGTATGATGTCCATGTGCATGTTTCGTCGCGCCGAAAAGGTCATCAGCTTTCCGAAAACTGTTTGACGGCTTGAAAAAAAGCCGATGTGTAAGCAGACAGCGGAGGGTCAGTGATGACCAGCCGCTGTTTTTGTTTTGCTTATGTACCGCCGTTCCGGCCGGGCGGCGGTGCTGAGATAAAATCGTAACCAACCAAGTTTAATCATTTCAAAGGAGACTGCGAACATGAAACACAACACTTTGACTAAGATCATCACCCTGGCCCTGGCCGTTGTACTGGCTCTGAGCCTGGCTGCCTGCGGCAGCAAGACCGACGACAACAGCGGCGACGCTGCTGCCACCACCATCAAGATCGGCGTACCCAACGACACCACCAACGAGGCCCGCGCCCTGCTGCTGCTGCAGGAGAACGGCATCATCAAGCTGAAGGACGGCGTGGGCATCACCGCCACCAAGAACGACATCGTGGAGAACCCGTACAATGTGGAGATCGTGGAGGCTGAGGCCGCCCAGCTGCCCCACCTGCTGCCCGATGTGGACTACGCCGTGATCAACAGCAACTACGCCATCAACGACGGCCTGAACCCCGTGAATGACTCCCTGCTGATCGAGGGCAGCGCCTCCGCCTACGCCAACATTCTGGCCGTCAAGGAGGGCAACGAGACCTCCCCCAAGGCCCTGGCTCTGAAGGCCGCTCTGGAGAGCAAGCAGGTGGCCGACTTCATCGCTGAGAGGTACGCCGGCTCTGTGGTCTCCGTGGTGGAGAACCCCACCGACGGCTATGACGCTTCCGTGGACTATGACGCGCTGAAGGGCGAGACCATCACCGTGGCCGCTTCCCCCACGCCCCACGCCGAGATCCTGAAGGTGGCCAAGGAGATCCTGGCCGCCAAGGACATCACGCTGGATATCAAGGAGTTCACCGACTATGTGGTACCCAACACCGTGGTGGATGACGGCACCGTGACTGCCAACTACTTCCAGCACCTGCCCTATCTGGAGGACTTCAATGCCCAGAACGGCACCCACATCGCCTCCGTCGCCGCCATCCACGTGGAGCCCATGGGTCTGTACGGCGGCAAGCAGACCACGCTGGACGCGCTGAGCACCTCCGCCCAGTAACATAAAACAACAGGATTTTACCCTCCTCACCCCCTCGCGTGTTCCCCGCCCTGCACAGGGCGGGGAACGCCGCGGAAACAGGACAATGCGAAACGCCCGGTTTCTTTTCCGGAGCTCCCGCCAGGGCGCGGGGGATGCAGAAAGGAAACAGCGCGAATTAAACAGAAACGAGGAACGCCGTCGTGATAGAACTGAAACACGTAAGCAAGACATACGACTCCGGTGCCAACGGAGGCGTGGACGCATTGAAGGATGTGTCCCTGACCATTGAGGATGGAGACATCTACGGCATTATCGGTATGTCCGGCGCGGGCAAGAGCACGCTGGTGCGCTGCATCAACCTGCTGGAGCGCCCCACAAAAGGCGAGATCATCGTGGACGGCCAGCGGCTGGACACCATGACCCCCGCCCAGCTGCGCGCCGCCCGTCGGAACATCACTATGATCTTCCAGCACTTCAACCTGCTCATGCAGCGCACCTGCCTGCGTAACGTCTGCTTCCCCATGGAGATCTCCGGTGTAAAGCGGGCCGACGCGGAAAAGCGCGGGCGCGAGCTGCTGGAGCTGGTTGGCCTGCCTGACAAGGCAGACGCCTACCCGGCCCAGCTGTCCGGCGGGCAGCAACAGCGCGTGGCCATCGCCCGTGCCCTGGCCACCGACCCCAAGGTGCTGCTGTGCGACGAGGCCACCAGCGCCCTGGACCCCAAGACCACCCGACAGATACTGGAGCTGATCCGGGACATCAATCAAAAGCTGAACATCACCGTGGTCATCATCACCCATCAGATGAGTGTGGTGAAGGAGGTCTGCTCCCACGTGGCCATACTGGACGACGGCTGCGTGGCCGAGTCCGGCATGGTGGGCACGGTGTTCGCCGCGCCAAAGTCCGAGGCCGGACGGCGGCTGGTGTTCCCCGGCGGCGCGGACGCGCAGGTATACAACCCCCAGGACGAAAAGCTGGTGCGGCTGGTGTTCAAGGACAGCAAAACCACCAGTATCCCCCTCATTGCACGGCTGGCGGCGGAGGAGGGCGTCTTCTGCAACGTGATCTCCGCCAGTACCCAAAAGCTGTCCGAAACGGTATACGGCAGCATGATGCTGGGCATCCCCAGCACGCAGTACGATAAGGCCGTGGCCTTTATCCACAATGTGGCCAATGTTCAGGTCGAGGAGGTGGACCATCATGTACAGTAATCTGTTCTCCGCCCAGTCCGTACAGGATCTGATGAGCGTACTGCCCTCCCTGCCCTTTGCCATCTGGGAGACGTTCTACGTCACCGTGGTCAGCACGGCGCTGTCGCTGGTGCTTGGCCTGCCCCTGGGCGTGCTGCTGGTGGCCGGCGAGAAAAACGGCGTCCTGCCCCTGCCCCGCTGGCTCATGCAGGTCATCAACGTCATCATCAACCTGCTGCGCTCCATCCCCTTCCTGATCCTGATGATCATGGTCTTCCCTCTCTCCCGTCTGCTCATCGGCACCGCCGTGGGCACCACGGCCACCATCGTTCCGCTGGTGGCGGCGGCGTTCCCCTTTGTGGCACGTCTTGTGGAGAGCAGTCTCCGCGAGGTGGATGGTAATATCATTGAGGCCGCCCAGAGCATGGGCGCCACCCCCATGCAGATCATCTGCAAGGTAATGATCCCTGAGAGCGTTCCCTCCCTGATCCAGAACGTCACCATCGCGCTGACCACCATTCTGGGCTACTCCGCCATGAGTGGCATCATCGGCGGCGGCGGCCTGGGCAAGATCGCCATCGACTACGGCTACTATCGCTATAAGTACCTGGTAATGCTGGTGGCGGTGGTCATTCTGATCCTGTTGGTGCAGCTGTTCCAAAGCGTGGGCACCTGGCTCAGCAAGCGGTGCGACAAGCGTTTGAAGCACTGATCCCGTCTTCTGTTCCCTTCGGCTTTCGCCGAAGGGAATATTTTTTCCGCCGCCCCATTTTTCACCTTGACATTTCTCCCGAAATCGTGTATGATATTCGAGGTTGTAAAGGCATATAACTTTACAGAAGGAGGCCACACCGTGAAAAACCAGACATACCGCATGACCATGCTGTTCGATTTTTACGGCGATATCCTGACCCCACGGCAGCGTGAGCTGTTCGACCTGTATTATAATGAGGACCTGTCCCTGGCAGAGATCGCGGAGAACTGCGGCATTTCCCGGCAGGGCGTACGGGACGTGATCGTTCGCGCGGAGAACGCTATGACCGAGCTGGAGGACAAGACCGGCCTGGTCCGCCGCTTTTTGCAGATGCAGCAGCACGTGGACCGTATCATCACCGCTGCCGGAGACATTAAAACCATCAACTACCGGCAGTACGAAAATCCCCGGTTAGAGGAATTGGCGGAGACGATCTTGGACGCTGCCGCCGCCCTGAAGGAGTAACGACCCATGGCATTTGAGGGACTTAGCGAAAAACTGAACGGCGTATTCAAGCGCCTGCGCGGTAAGGGCCGCCTTACCGAAGCCGATGTCCGCGAGGGTATGCGCGAGGTGCGTCTGGCCCTGCTGGAGGCCGACGTCAGCTATAAGGTCGTCAAGGACTTCGTGGCGGACGTCACCGAAAAGTGCGTCGGCACCGATGTGCTGGACAGCCTGACCCCCGCCCAGCAGATCATCAAGATCGTAAACCAGGAGCTGACGGCGCTGATGGGCGGCACCAACGCCCGCCTGACCACCGCCTCCAAGGGTCCCACCGTTGTGATGATGGTGGGCCTGCAGGGCGCCGGCAAGACCACAAACGGCGCCAAGCTGGCAGGGCTCATGCGCCGCAGCTTCGGCAAGCGCCCCTTGCTGGTGGCCTGCGACGTGTACCGTCCCGCCGCCATCAACCAGCTGCAGGTGGTGGGCAAGCAGCTGGACATCCCCGTCTTCGAGATGGGGCAGATCGACCCGGTGACCATCGCCAAGGAGGCGGTGAAGTACGCCGCTGACCACGGCCACGACATCGTCTTTCTGGACACCGCCGGCCGTCTGCATATCGACGAGGCGCTGATGGACGAGCTGAAGGCCGTCAAGGCTGCCGTTCATCCCAATGAGATACTCCTTGTGGTGGACGCCATGACCGGCCAGGACGCGGTCAACGCCGCCAAGGCCTTTGACGACGCGCTGGGCATCGACGGCGTACTGCTGACCAAGCTGGACGGCGACGCCCGCGGCGGTGCTGCCCTGTCCATCCGGGCCGTCACCGGTAAGCCCATCAAGTTCGTGGGTACCGGCGAAAAGCTGGACATGATCGAGCCTTTCCACCCCGACCGCATGGCCGGGCGTATCCTGGGCATGGGCGATATGCTCACGTTCATTGAGAAGGCCGAGCAGCAGTACGACGAAAAACAGGCCAAAAAGCTGGAGGAAAAGCTCCGCAAGAACCGCCTGACCCTCACCGACTATCTGGATCAGATGGAGCAGCTGCAAAGCATGGGTGACCTGAGCCAGATCGCCGATATGCTCCCCGGCGGCATGGCTAAGGGCTTCGACCCCAGCCAGATCGACGAGAAGCAGATGGCCCACAACAAGGCCATCATCCAGTCCATGACCCCGCTGGAACGCGAAAATCCACAGATCCTCAACGCCAGCCGCAAAAAGCGCATTGCCGCCGGCTGCGGCCTGGAGGTAGTGGATGTCAACCGCCTGCTGAAATCCTTTGAGATGCTGCAGCAGATGACCAAAGCCATGACCAAGGGCGGCGGTATGCGCGGCCTGGGCGGCATGATGGGCGGCTTCGGCGGCAAGGTGGCCAGAGGCGCCATGCACGGTTTTGGCCGAAAAAAACGGTTGAAATAAAGTTAAAAAAAGTAGAAAAAGTGTGTAAGTGCAGTCGCATTTAACAGATATAAAACAATCAATTTACATGGAGGAACACAACAATGGTTAAAATTCGTCTGAGAAGAATGGGCGCTAAGAAGGCCCCCTATTACCGCGTCGTCGTCGCCGATTCCCGCTATCCCCGCGACGGCCGTTTCATCGAGGAGATCGGCACCTATGATCCCACTGTCTCCCCCGCCAAGATCAGTATCGACGCTGACCGCGCCCGCGAGTGGATCAAGACCGGTGCCCAGCCCACCGATACCGTTCGCGCCCTGCTGAAGAAGGTCGACGTACTGTAAGTCGGGAGCGCGCCATGAAGGATCTGCTGCTGTATATCGCGCAGAACCTTGTGGAGCACCCGGAGCAGGTCAGCGTGACCGAGGTGGAAAACGGTGACGAGCTGACGCTTCAGCTTCGCGTCGCGCCGGAGGACATGGGCAAGGTCATCGGACGTCAGGGCCGTATCGCCAAGGAGATACGCACCGTGATCCGTTCCTACGCCCAGCGCACCGGCGCCAAGGTGTCTGTGGATATCGTTGATTAAAAAAGGAGCACCCGGCAGGGTGCTCTCTTTTTGCCCGCTGGCCGGGGCAAAAAAGAAAGCCCTTTCGGGCTTTCTTTTTTTGCTCTCAGTGACGCTTTTTAGCGGTCCATGCCATGCCGGTCACGGACAGCACTGCCGTCACGGCGTAGATACCCACGCCCGCGTCAAAGGTCTTGGGGGAACCCTTGGTGGTGTCGGTCTTGGTGTCGGTGGTGGGGTGGTAGTAGTAGTGGGGCGGCTGCTCGGGAGTGGGGTCGGGGACCACCTCTTCTATGATGGGATTACCGTTGGTATAGATCAGCAGATCCTTACAATTCGCGTTGATCTGCTCCAGCGGCGTCGTGGAGGTGTTGCTGCCGAAGGTCAGCTTGTTCTGTGCAGGTGCCTCTGCCGCGGGAGTCTCGACGGTCTGATAGTTGCCCACGATGCCCGCCGCAAAAGTAGCAGCGGAGAAGGAGGCCGCCGTATTCTGGTTGTTCATAATGACCGCGGAATTGTACACTGTTCCCACGATACCACCGGCATCGTTGCCTCCGGTCACACTGCCGGAGTTCTTGTTGCCGGTCACAGAGATAATCTCAGACACCGGATACGCATTGGCTTCACTTCTACCATGATACCGCAGCCAGCCAATGATACCGCCGGCACCGTAGGCAGCATTCCCACCGGTATTCATAACGGCGCCGCTGTTGGTGTTATTGGTCACAGAGCCGTAGGACTTCTGCTCACCCACGATGCCGCCAACCTCCGTACCTTTTACCGCAGCCGTGTTGGTATTTCCGGAGACATTTGCAGCGGACAGGCTGGCGATACCACCGCATACACCACCGGAGGCCGTCACCGCCCCGTTGTTCTCACAGTTGGTGATGTACATCTGCTTGCCAGTCTCAGTGTAGTAAGCAGAGCCCACAATACCACCGGCATTGCGGTCATTTGCGGTCACACCCGCCGCGTTGGTGCAATCGCTCACCGTTCCGTTGGCCTTGATGCTGCCGACCACACCGCCAACGCGCTTGGCGCCGCTGACTGTACCGCCCAGCACCTGCACCCCAGATACGGTGCCGCCATTGATGATACGGCCAACCGCCGTGCCCACATCGTTCTTGCCGGTGACGGACACACTGGCGAACTTCACATTCTTGACCGTACCGCCATCCAGTATGCCGATAAGGCCCACATACTCATTGTCGTTGGTGGGGATGTTCAGTCCGGTGATGGTATAGCCCTTACCGTCAAAGGTGCCCTTAAACGGCTCGGACTCAGTACCTACCGTCGTCCAATTTCCGGTAAGTGTAACATTTTTCAGCAGTTCCACCGTGCCGCCATCCTTGGCCGCGTTCAGTGCCTCCGCCAAAGATGAATACTGTGTAGTCGTGTTGCCCTTCGTGGTCTGCGCCACATTTTCGACTTCACTAGCCCACGAAATGGTGGTGACGCCCAGCGCCATGACCAGCGCCAGAATGGCTGCTAACAATTTCTTCATGTCTCATACCCCATTTGTTTTAGATTTCCGTAGGTGCACTCGTTTTAATAACCATTAAAACGTAAATGCAGAGGTACCTCTGCGGATAGTCAGATTATAGCACAGTCTCACCGTTTGTCCAGCCTTTTTATGGAAGTTTTACATATTTTTTCTGTTACCTGGAATGGAAAACGGGAGAATTTGACAGAAAATGGGAATTGGGGGGCCGCTGCGGCGGAACGGGGGACGGCGCGAAAGAGGAGCACCCGGTCGGGTGCTCCTCTTTATGTCTCTCACGCAAAATAGCCCTTGATCTCCATCACGGCCGTTACGATGCAGAACAGGCCGAAGGCCAGGATCAGCGTGCCGCCCAGCTTCTTTTTCTGCTTCACCTGGAACATCATGATACCCACCATGATCATGGACAGGCCCAGCAGCACCATGGACAGACCGGGAATGTACAGCACGTTCATCTTCCGCAGCAGCCACAGCAGCAGGGCCAGGACCAGCAGCACGATGGATATGTTTTTCTTCGTATTCATGGACATTGGCGTTTCTCTCCTCCCTTGGGACGCGGTGCGCCCACTGGTTTGATTGTAGCGGAAAAGTGGACAGAATACAAGGGCAATTTACCGCCCCAGCAGCACTTTCGCCTTGAGGATCGCCGCCACGGTCTTGGCGTCGGTCAGCTCGCCGGACATACACAGCTCCACTGCCTCGTCGAAGGGCACGCGCACCGTCTCCAAAAACTCGTCCGCGTCCGGGTGCGTCTCGCCGAAGGTCAGCTCACAGGCCAGGAACAGGTACAGCGTCTCGCCATAGCAGCCGGGAGAAGCGATCAGCGCCCCCAGGTCCGTCCATGCCTCCGCCGCGGCCCCGATCTCCTCCTTCAGCTCCCGCTGGGCCGTGACGAAGGGGTCCTCGCCCGGCTCCCGTTTGCCGGCGGGTATCTCCGTCAGCACCCGGGAAAAGGCGTAGCGGTACTGCTTCACCAGCAGCACGTCGTCGCCGTCCAGGGCCAGAATGCCCACGCCGCCGGGGTGCTCCACCACCTCGCGGACACCCTCCTTCCCGTTGGGCAGGCGTACCCTGTCCTCCCGCACGCGCAGGATGCGGCCGCGGTAGACCTCACGGCTCTCCAGCGTTTTCTCAGTCATATCCATAGAAGCGTCTCCCTTCGTTTTTTTGCCCCAGTATAGCACAGAAAGTTCAAAATTACCACCCCTCTATCCCCCTTGCGCGATGCGAGAAAATATGGTATACTATCGTTCACGTTACCGGAAGGAGGTGTCTCCATGGACAAGTCCGGCACCAAGACCATCGCCCAGAACCGCAAGGCGTACCACGACTACTTCGTGGAGGACCGCTACGAGGCCGGCATCGAGCTGTTCGGCACGGAGGTCAAGTCCATCCGCGCCGGCACCCTGAACCTGAAGGACGCCTTCTGCGTGGCCAAGGACGGCGAGGTGTACGCCTACAGCTTCCACATCTCCCCCTACGACCACGGCAACATCTTCAACCGCGACCCGGACCGGCCCAAGCGGCTGCTGCTGCACAAGCGGGAAATACGGAAGCTTCACGACCTGCAGAAGCAGGAGGGCTATGCGCTGATACCGCTGTCGGTATATTTCAAGAATTCCCGGGTGAAGGTGGAGTTGGGCCTGTGCAAGGGCAAGAAGACCTACGACAAGCGGGAGGCCGTGGCCAAGCGGGACGCCAAGCGGGAGATGGACCGCGCCATGCGGGAGAAAAACCGCGGGTATTGAATGGTATGACATTGCGCGGGAAGTGCGCATATTCTTATGACAAAGTGAGGGAAGCGGAATGGCAAATCCTATCGTGACTTTTGAAATGCAGGACGGCGGCAAGATCGTTGCCGAGCTGTATCCCGACATCGCGCCCCAGAGCGTGTACAATTTCATCGCCCTGGCCAACGCCGGGTACTACGACGGGCTGATCTTCCACCGGGTCATCCCCGGCTTTATGATCCAGGGCGGCTGCCCCGACGGCACCGGCATGGGCGGCCCGGGGTACTGCATCAAGGGCGAGTTCGCCGCCAACGGCGTGCAGAACGACCTGCGGCACACCCGCGGTGTGCTGAGCATGGCCCGGGCGCAGCCCATGGACAGCGCCGGCAGCCAGTTCTTCATCATGCACAAGGACGCGCCCCATCTGGATGGGCAGTACGCCGCCTTCGGCTGCGTGATGGACGGCATGGACGTGGTGGACCGCATCGCCAACCAGCCCCGGAACATGATGACCAACAAGCCCAAGAAGGACCAGGTCATGGCGAAGGTCACCGTGGACACCCAGGGCGTGACGTATCCGGAGCCGGAGAAGCTGGCCGATCCTTTCGGAAGATAAGTTTTCTGCGTGGGGGAGGGTCCCCCTCCCCCACACGGGTCAAATATGGGGCTGCACCGGTTTCGACGGGGGTGTGGAGGCTGGATAAGCGGGCGGCGGCGCCTGACCGCCATAAAACGGGCAACTTAAAAATTAACTGACAACAATCGTATTGCTGTCGCTGCCTAACTAAAGGCAGCCGTCTGAACCGGAGAGGCCGCAGGCCGGGGAAGGCGTCGTTTATGCGGCGGACGTGCGGCGGGTAAGAGTTGCCCCGCCCATGCATTATGACTCTACTGAACCGCGCAGTCTGTCAGGTGTCTGCGCGGAGAGGGAATGCTGAAACCTGACTGCGCCCGGAGAAAGTCTTGTCAAAGCGCTTTCGGACAGGGGTTCGACTCCCCTCAGCTCCACCATAAGAGGGCACTAAAAAAGATGCCCAAGCGAAAAGCCTTGATTTATCAAGGCTTTTCGGCATTTTCAGGGCAAGTTTTTCAGCATAGATTCTATAGATGCCAAACGGCAAAAATCCTATACTGACAGGACTTGAACCCACAAATAGCAAAAATCACACCGAAAGGCGTATGGAAAGTTAAAATCCATACGCCTTTTTCTTTTGCCCAAAAGCACTATTCTCCTCTCTGTTTCCATACTGCAATTAAATATTAACACATCATTTAGAGCCTTCGGTTTTTGATTATCACAGCAAAAACTGAAGGCTTTTTTTATTGAAAGGAAAAAGTCATGTATTTTACGGAAACACCTTCCCTACGGGAAATTGAAAAGGCTATGAAAATGGTTCCGAATTTTACTCCAAGAGGACACGGCGTAGTAATTCTCTGCAAACATGAATTTGCCGAAAAGAGTTGCATTGGCGATTCTCAAAAAGAAATACTTGCAAGAACTGTGTCGCGGATAAATAATCCGCTGTTTCAAAAGCGGTTCCAAAAATATATAAACGAAAGTGAGACGATCCCTGTGAATTTCAGAAATTCAAAACACAGCACCACCTTTACAGACGCAATCAAAAAAAAGAACAAAAGAGATTACGCTCTCATGTCCGCCCTCTATCTTCTGACAGCAGAGTTTGCATTATGGCAAACCGTCAAACGATATATCGTAGATAATTCAATTGATTTCAAAAGTCTGCAGCCTGCTGGAATAAGTGAAAACGGCTACACTTTGTTTTGCGCCGCCAAAGATTTATACCTTGGCACTAATTATCTCACAATCAGCGACCTCGCAGACACACAGCTGATACCTCCGAGAATGTTTGCCCTTATTTGTAACGCTATGGCAATCAGAAGATTCGGGCTTAGTGCAATTCATTTTGAGCAAAGGAGTGATAAAGAATGATTACAGCAACGGTGAAACACAACGACAATTATGCAGATATTGAATTCCCCTGTAGTGAGGCGTACCTGTCAGCTAAACTTATGGAAATTCATGTTGATGACTTAAGCAGCATAACACACTATATTTCAGCCATTACAGAGCCAAAGGAACTGTCGTTTTTAAAAGACCGGTTGGTCAATCTGGATGAGCTGAATTACCTCGCGAAGCGCATGGATAGTTTTTTTGGAGATGAAGAAACTCAATTCTTTGAGGCGATAAAACTGGAACATTTTACGGAGATGAAAGATTTAATCAATCTGACTTTTAATCTCGACAAATATACCCTGATAAAAGATGTCAGCGATATGGGAAAAGTGGGCAGAAAATATTTGCTCAATACAGAAGGATGCATTCCTGCTGATGATGAAGATAATCCAAAATATGCCGAGATCGGGCGCAAACTGCTGCAATCCGGACAGGGTGTGTTTACGGAACACGGTTTGCTATTTCCTGACCGAAACAGACCGTTTGAAGAACTGTATAATGGTAAAACCTTTCCTGCGTATATATATGATCAATGTCTGTTTGTCGGAGAAATTGAATATGAGGGTCAAACCGAATTCATTTACCTTCCTGATGATGAGAGAGCTATTCAGAAAGCATTCAGGCGGCTCGGCGCTAAATCACCGGAGAACTGCTCCATCACTCTTTCGGATTTCTGCTTTGAACACAATAAAGTGTTTGAGTTATTTAAAGATATTCTTAACAACGAAGGGATCTATAAAGCAAACAGTCTTGCACAAACAATCAAAGCTCTTGTGAATCCACAGGATATGAAAAAGCTGTCCACAGTTTTGGAATATGCAGATGTGAGTGACTCTGAGTCAATTGCGGCATTGGCAGAAAATCTGGATACCTTTGGATATGCGCAAGGAATCAATGATTATGCCGACCTCGGCAGATGGTGGATAGATAATCATGACGAGTTACAGCTTAGCATCGAGCTGGAGGATTACTTCGATTACGATCAATTCGGTTCTGATATTCATGAAGAATATTCAGGAACATTTCTTTCGGATGAAAACAGCGGTTATGTATATATAAAATATGGTCGAAGCCTTGAAGATATCCTTGGTCAGGATGAAGACGAAGGCTTGAGTATGGGAGGAATGTAACATGGCAATTTTAAACGCGATCATAGAAAATAAGGGTAACACACTGATCATTGATTTTCCGCACAGCATCTATGATGTATATGAAAAGCTGCTGTCTATCGGAATCCGAAAGTCTCCAAACGATATTATGCTGACAGACAATGAGGATGATGATATACAGGTAAAGCTATATTCTGACAGTGATTTTGGAAATCATGTTATTCGGCTTCTCGGAGAGAATAACAGTCTTGCAGATGCCAACACAACTGCATATTTGCTTATGACAGCAGATGACGAACTCAAAGATGAACTGGAACAAAACATTCTTTATGACCAATATGATTCCATTCAGGAATTAACAGCAGATATCAAGAAAATGAAGGATATGCTGGGACAGTTCAAAATATCGTTCTTCTGCCCGCTTGACGGAAACATTGAAGACAGTGAATACAGTGAAATGCAATCGGCGGGAAACTGGTATCTGAAAAGTTATGAATGGGAAATCCGTGAGCTGCTGGAAATGGAACAGTCATCGCCGGAAGATGAGATGGCACAGTTCTTTGACGATGATGAAAGCGTGAAGATCAAACTCGTTAGTGCGGTATGGACTGTCGACGAATATAAAGGAAAATTATACGGAAAAATCAACTGCCGATTCAAAGAACAATTGACAGAAGATGAAACAGAGATTTTCAAAAACTGGCTGGTTGGACAGTGTGCGGATGGATTCGGAGAACACTTTGAACAACAGCCGATTCAAACAGAAGACGGCGAGCTTTTCGTTTCTTTTTGGAACTCTTCAGACAGCTATTTCCTCTGTACTGAGGATGAATTAGAGAGTTGTATTGAAAATTCACAGGGATTACAGATGGGAGGAATGTAATATATGAATGTAACAGATAAATATCCGCTTTTAATTGGTCATTCCCCTGCCGGAAGGACAGAACTTCACAGTATGCAGGAAGTGGCAGATTTTATCTGCACACAAGGTCTGTATGATAACCTGCTGATTACGACAGCGGACGGTGAACCATTTATCTCTACCTTCGGCATCTATATTGACCGGATAGCCGATATGGAATACAGAGAACAGCTTCTGAAGGTACTGATTCCAATGCAGATGGAACTTGACGGCACAGCGGAAATATATGAATCGGAAGAAACTACTAATGAAATGGAGATGTAAGACATGAACAAATGGGAACGCCTGCACAGGCAGGCAGAACGATATAAAGAAATGTATCCCCCCGGCACCCGGATGGAGCTAATCAGTATGGATGATCCATATTCTCCTGTGCCGCCCGGTACAAGAGGAACGGTGCAATATGTGGACGATGCATCTCAGATCGGAATGAAATGGGATGACGGAAGAACGCTGTCCCTTATCCCCGGTGAGGACAGTTTCCGCAAACTGACGCCGGAGGAATTGGCAGAAGAACAAAATGAAAATATGAATAATGAGGACATTGCTCCTGTCATGGAAATGTGAGGTGAAGAAAAATATAAGGAACGGTCGGATGCCCTATGGCAATTCGATTTTTTGATATGTTTGCAGGGATCGGTGGTTTCCGTTCAGGACTGGAAGCAGTCGGCGGGTTTCAATGCGTCGGTCACTGTGAAATCGATAAGTATGCAAATCAAGCATATAACGCTATTTATGAACCGAAAGGAGAATTGTATTTTGAAGATGCAAGAACCATTGATCCAAACGATCTGTCCAACCTCGACCTTATCTGTGCGGGCTTTCCATGCCAAAGTTTCTCAGTTGCTGGAAAACGGCTCGGATTTGCAGACGATACAAGAGGAACTCTCTTCTTTGAAGTTGCCAGAATCGCTGAAGCGAAACGGCCTCCATTTCTTCTTTTGGAAAATGTCCCCGGTTTGCTTTCGCATGACGCAGGCAGGACATTTAAAACCATCCTCTCCACGCTTGTCGAATTGGGGTATGGTGTTGAATGGTGTCTGCATAACAGCGCAAATTTCGGAGTTCCCCATCAAAGACGAAGGTTGTATATTGTCGCAAGTCTTGGAGGACGAGGTACCGGAGAAATATTTCCTCTCCCCGGCTGCAATGCGGAAGATCTTAAGCAGCTCATCCCCGGACCGCAGGGACAGCGCGTCTATGATCCGTCCGGAGTAGCCTGCACACAATGCGCGGGTTCGGGTGGCTGGGGCGGTAAAACCGGGTTATATTTCATCGATATGAACAGCAATCCTGTTATTACACGGCACGCAAGATGCATTACAGCGAGACAGGATTCGGGAGTCAGCAACCACCGAGGGGAACATTCGGCAGTTCTGGTCACTGACGAACCGAGAGCTATTATCAGCCCTGACAGAGAAAAAGTGCGCCAGCAAGGCAGAAGAATCAAAGAGCCAAATGAGCCGATGTTCACAATAACAGCACAAGACCGGCATGGTGTTCTCCATCACGGAAGAATACGAAAGCTCATGCCGATTGAATGTTGGCGGCTGCAGGGTTTTACCGATGAACAATTTTATAAAGCAGCGGCAACCGGTCTTTCTGATGGACGGCTGTATAAAATGGCGGGTAACGCGGTGAGCGTTCCCGTCATTTCTGCTATCGGAACAAAATTAAAAGAAATCAATGAAAGATATGATATCGTGCAATGAGGTGTAACATATGGAAAAACAAATGCGAATTGAACTTGCAAATGAATACCCCGGAGGGGACGGATATTATTACGCATCCCTTGAACTGCCCGCGGAGGAATATGAAATCCGTGACGCTCTGCAAAAAATAAGAGCCGTCGGCAGAGAAAATGTATCTCCTGAAATCTCCGTTTTGGAATGCGGCCTTTTGCCAGAACTTTTGGATGTCCGGCTTGATTCCCCGACACTGGATGAAATGAACTTTTTTGCAAAACGCCTTGCTTTTTTGGGGTTTGAAGAAATATTGGCATTTCAGGCTATAGCCGGTCGGGATATCACGCAAAACAATGCAGATGAGCTTGTCAGCATAAAGGATTTAATCAATACAACTTACGGTCTTGAAACAGTCATGATTGCTGCCGATGTGAGTGACGATGAACTACTCGGTCAATTCGTCATCGAAAGCGAATTGCATGACGATGTAAACAGCGTTCCTGATAACGCAGTCTATCTGCTGGACAGAAAGAAAATCGGCAGGCTGCAAAGAGAAATTGACGGCGGTATCTTTATAAACGATTTTTATATCGTAGCCGGAGAATATGAACGGCCTGAAATATATGACGGAAAAACTCTCCCCAATGAAGAACCTTCCGAGTGGTATGCTTTCCGCCTTAAAATTGCAGAAGCGCCAATGAACAGCGCAGATGAAACAGCAGGCAGTGCCGAATGGATCAGCCTGCCAATCGTCAAATCAGAAGCAGACCGCATAGCCAACCTTCATAATGAAGGTTGTATAGAAGATTGCGTATACTTCGATTTTGAATCATCCATTCCTCAGATCACTTCCGAGATGTTCGGTGATATGCAGGACTTTGATAAACTGAACGCATTGGCACAGCATATGGTGTATATGTCGCCGGAGGATCAGATCAAATTCAAAGCAGTTCTTACAGCAGAACAGCCGCAAAATATCAATGATGTGCTGGACATTTCCGAACGGCTTCGTGATTATGAGCTGTCCTATTATGCAGATGATGAAGGGGCGTTTTTCAAAGAGTATCTAAAGCATTTTATGGATACCCGTTTGGACAGTGAATGGCTGGATACGCTTTTCACAAGAAATGAAGGCGAAAGGCTGCTTAAATGCCTCGGAGCATCCAGCACACCATACGGAGTAATATCCGCAAGAGGCCATTCGCTGTATGAACCGGTAGCTTGTCATGATCCGGAAGTTAAGGAGCTGAAAACGCAGGCATTAACTGATGAGAAGCTGGATGTCATAGAGGTTCTTGGACGAAAAGCATTGTTTTCCAACGGAAGAATATTGCCGGAGGAAATTCCCGAAGGTCTATATGCCTATGATTTGAGATACAGCGATGAAAAAGGACAGTTTATTTCCATTGAACCGAAGGTTGGTGTAAATCACGGCGGTACGGTACTGATGAGGGAACTGCTGGACTTTCGAGAAAAAGGACATCTTTCCTTTACCGATGAAACCTCCCCAAATTTCCTCGGCTATGATCTGACGCCGAGAGAGTTCATGGAAACTGATCCTTTACAGGAAGAAGAAAATGAGCAGCAGTTTGGAGGGATGCAGTTATGATCAGGGAAATTACTACAGATGATCTCAGAAGAATGGAAAACAAAGAAGGGCTTATTCTGCAAGACTGCGGCGGAGATTTGCAGGAATGGCAGGACGGCATCAATGATCTGCTGACAAAGGAAAACATTCTGCTTGACGGAAGCAAGTTTGAAAATTGTTTTTCGTTTGAACACAAGGGTATAACCTGCCTGCTCTTTCCATTCGAAGAAAATGTAAAGCTCGACATAGGAAAACTCGCCATATGGAGACTCAGATCTCACAGTACCTTCGGCGGGACATGGCTGTCAGATTATGTTCCGATCCATCTCGGCGGTTTTACCGCCGAACATCAGGAACAGCAGAAACCGGATTGTCCGCTTATCGGTCAGGACGGAAATATATTTAATCTGATGGGTATTGCATCAAGAACTTTGCGGCGAAAAGGAATGACAGATCAGGCAACAGAGATGTGTGACCGAATTGCGCAGACTGCTGGCAGTTATTACGAGGCGCTTAACATCATCGGAGAGTATGTGAATATAACCTCCGCTGAAGATGCTGACATCGATGAAGATCAAGGGATGGTGATGTAATATGAACCGACTGAATTAAAATAACGGCATAATCTAAAAACAACGAACCGATATCAATCGCTCTGGAAAACGATTGATATCGGTTTTTTTATTGACAGGGCGATTGGTATCCTTCCGAAAGAAGGTGATGACCATCAAAACCCCTGTCAGCTGGATGGGCAACAAAACCTCCATCCTGCACATTATTTACGCTTTGTTTCCGAAAAGCTATACCCGGTATATTGAACCGTTCGGCGGTTCAGGCGCTGTGCTTTTGGGAAAATCCTTTCCCGACAAGTTCGAAGTATATAACGACTATAACGCAAATCTTGTGAATTTGTTCCGCTGCATGAGAGACAGACCAATGGAATTTATCCGTGAATTAGGGTTTCTCAACCTCAATTCCAGAGATGACTTCACAGTCATAAAGCGTTTTTTTCAGAAGAAAGAATTTGGTGAGAAATACCTCGAACAGCAGCTTAAACTGACAAATATCATGCTTTCCGAATTACAGGCAAAGGAGCTGTGTGAACTGTACCGTCAATCCAAAGAAGATTATGACCTGAAACGGGCTGTCATGTTTCTGAAACTCGTGCGTTACAGCTATTCAAGCGGCGGAAAATCCTTTGCCTGTCAGCCTTTCAATGTGGCAGCATTGTTTACCCTTATTGAACAGCTCGGCAAACGCCTTGCCAACGCCGTCATAGAGAATCAGGACTTCGAGGTTCTGATCAAACATTATGACCGGCCGGACTCTTTTTTCTATTGTGATCCGCCCTACTATACCAGCGAGTATGTGTACGAATGCGGTTTCACATGGGAAGATCATATGCGGCTGTTTCGGGTGCTGTCTGAATGCAAAGGTCAATGGCTGGTGTCATACAATGACTGCCCGGAAATACGGGAGCTGTACCGGGACTACAATCAGTTCTCATTTACACGGATTCATTCTATGGTACAGAAATATGAAGCCGGCAAAGAATTCCCCGAATTGTTAATCGGAAATTATGACCTCTACGAACGGGAAAAAGAAAAACCGGTACAGATGACGCTCTTCGATATCGAAGGAGAGCTGAAGCCCGGCGAAATCGAAAAAATCTTAAAGGAGTGTATCATATCATGCAAGATAAAAAGGTAAATGAATTTGTTCTTCTGCCTGTGCCGCTTGAAGACTGCACGGCGGCAGGAATCTGTGAAGGCTGTATTCTGCAGAGTTATACGGAAAACGGGAGACTCATTATCAGCAGAGTATCTAAAGAGGACTTTATTTGTGACAATGACTGCGAAAGCTGTCCTATAGCCGATGTAGACTGCGACGGAGACTGCAGAAATTGTCCCTGTGTTAATAATTGTGAAGATGCGGAGGTGGACATAGATGAATAAAATGTACCGTATTCTCGGCAAAAGAGGACGGATTACGATTCCGTTTGAAATTCGGAAACGGGTTGGTTTTGCGTATAATGATGTGCTGTCGTTTACTGAAGCAGCAGACGGCAGAACGGTTGTGGTAAAACGGGAGAAAATCTGCAGCAACTGCAAAGAGACGGGACACGAAATCAAAACCGATGAGGTCACGCTCCTTGATTTTCTCAACGGTCTCTCCGAAGCCGAACAGCGTGCCGCACTGATCCATTTGTCAGTAAAATGGGCTGAAAAGCAAGGAGGCGCAATGAATGCAGAATTATAAACCGTTGTACCTTTGGTCGTTGGAAGAAGCGATCAGAAACAATGAAAAAGATCTGTGGAGCGAAAGCTACAAAGAAAACTGCGATTGTGCAAGAACGATTGAAAAAGCGATTACCGATGCATATAACTACGAGAAATCATGCCTTACCGCCTGTGCAAAACCGGTTATTGAGCAATACGGATTTGACCGGGTGAACTGGGTGCTTGCCAATACCGTGCAGCAAAAAAATGAGGATGGCAGGTTCTCACAGGAAAATAAGGCATGGGCAAGACAGATATATATTCCGCATGATGAGGTGCGCTGGCATTTCTGTGTTGAATCCCATCCTGGACTGACAGACATCTTTATAAACGAAAGCCGTAAATTGTGGGAAAGTCTCGGACTATTTAACGCAGAACAGTGCGAATCCGAAAAGGACGGTCAGCTTGAATATGAAGGCAAAGTTCTTGTGCTGAAAGGAACTTCACTCAGAGATCAGTATAAGAAACCTGAGTATCAGCTCTTCTTAGCTGAAAGCGGGTTCGGATGCCATCCGAATGCGAGAGGGCGCAAGGTTTTCTGGAAGTTTCTGATTGACGGTGAAGAAACGCATTTTCAGCGCAGTGATTTTATCGGGATTCTGAAAGACGAGTATCTCCCCGATTGGGCAAAGGATAATCTTGCCGAAATACAGTCTTCCGGTGAGAACGACGAATTAACGATGGGAGGATTGTAAATGAAGTTTAAAATCTATCAGATTGATATGGACAGAGACAAAAACCGTGTCAAATTTGATAACCTTGAAAATACAAAAAAGCATCAGGGTTTTGAACAAATTGACGCCGGTATTTATAACCGTGTGTTTATGGGTGATACGGATAGCGAAACATTAGAGGATATTTACCGTCTTTTCAATACAGAAAAGCATCGGCTGCACCGCGGACATTCCCTGTCTGTCAGCGATATCGTTTCAACAGATGACGGTTCTTTTTTCTGTGACAGTGTGGGATTTCAGAAGGTTGACTTTGACGAATCTGCTGCTCATACACCGGACAATCTGATTCGAATTCTTGTTATTGAGCCGCACCGCACGCCTTATGAATCGGAAATTCCGAATACACCGAACGGGCAGCAGCGAGCAGTAGAGGGACTCATTCAATATCTTGAAAACGGAGACGGTACGGTTATCGTTATCAACGAGGAAAGCAAACTGAACGGAATGGAAGGAAACCGGCGAATAGAAGGCGATGTGCTTGTCGGCCCGATATTTATTGCCGGAATAACTGAGGACGGCATTTGCTCCCTTACTGATGAACAAATGCAAAAATACGCGCAAAAGTTTGCAGAACCCGAAGAAATACCGCCCGAAGAAATCGAACAGCATACCGGCTTCTTTTTTCAGAGCTGGTATTAAAAAAGGAGGAAAAAATTATGGCAACCAAAAAAACACCTGCGCCGAAAATGGCTCAGAGTCCAAAAACACCGTCTATCCATGCCCGCATTGACCGCATAAACAATTATGAGGGCAGCAATATCCGCGCTTTTGCCAGTGTGAACATCGGCGGTGCCTTCGCAATTCACGGAATTAAAATCGTGGACTCCCCCCAAAAGGGACTTTTTGTTTCCATGCCTTCAAACAGTTATAAAGACAAAAACGGGAACACAAAATACAATGATGTGTTTCATGCCATAACTGCTGAAGCGAGAACCGATCTGAATGACAAAGTGTTGGAGGCTTATGAACAGGCGCTCGAAGAACAACAGGATGAATCCGAAAACGAAGAAGACAGTATGACGCAAACCATGTGACTTCTTTCTAAAATCTTCAAAAAAAGCTGGACTTTTGCGATGAAATCAGTATCCTTGTATTTAGAGGATGGTGATTGCTTATGAAGAAAAAACTAATCGGTTTTATATTGTGCGGCCTCATTTTGGCAATGGCTGCAGGATGTTCTGACACTCCGACACAGGTTAGTCAAATTAGTGACAGCAGTCTGGAATCGGCAGATGTGACATCGGACAGAGAAGATGAAGATAATAGCGATGATATCACTGCCGAGAAGGATCAGATGTCTGAAACAGCATCTTCAACAAGCACAGAGAGCCAATCGGAAATACCGGCAGAAAAGAAAGAAGAATCTGCTGTACCGCCCGTCACCAATACTGACAAAACGGAAAAGAATGATTCAGAAGTGAGCAGTGCCTCGGAAAGTAACCAAAGCGAGTCAGGAAATTCTGAATCGGCAACAAGCGAACCATCGCAGTCACAAGCAAATGAACAACCGTCGGAAGTATCCAAACCTACAGGATCAATAACAGCTTCAGTCCCAAATAGTATGGAAGTACAGCAAAAAGTAGCACAATATATAAATAAATATCGAAATAAACCGATGACCATATTATCTGGGTTAACCTGCGTTGCAGAATATCGAAGTCGTCAGCTTATCACTAATTTTTCGCACGATGAAGATATGAATGTCTGCGACTTATTGAAATATGGCGAATATGTGGATATGGGGAAATACGGATACCCTGAAGACAGTTACTACCGTGGCTTTAGTCGAGAAGCTATAGCCAAAGGGAATTGGACGGGTACGGCTGATGAAATAGCGCAGAAAATAGCTGAAGGATTCAGGAACAGTTCAAATCACTGGAACTATCTTAGCAGTAATGAATACAAATATATGGCGGTTGGATGCACCTACGATAAAGCTACACAAAGGTGGTACTGTTGTGTGTGCATATCAGATGAAAATTATGGAGGCTAAATTATAACAAAAAAAATAAGTATATGGAATGGAATCTCTGGAATACAGAGATTCCATTTTTAATTTCAAAAGAAAGGAACGGAATACTATGAATCAGAAAAGAAGACTTTCATTCCGGTGTTTATCAATTATATTAGCAGTAATGATGATATTGAGTGCGCTGCCGTTTACAGCATTTGCCGCACCTTCATCAGATATCCCGGAAGAAATGCTGGAGAACAGTATTATCCGCGCATTGGAGTATACTGGCTACGATGTCCAGACGCAGAAAAATAACGGCACAATTTATCAATCAGGATATTACAGTTCAAGTCTTGCAAATACGGCTCCCGGGATTCTTTCGGACATATCGTATGGACTATCAATGTCAGGTAAAGAAACTACTAAAGATAGTGCTACCATAACAGGACTTGCACCTGATATTGCAAAATTTGAACAATATGGGTTGTGCTGTGCCTCGTTTGTAACCTATTTTATTTGCAATTACCTTCCAAATATTGAAGGGGTGGATACAAGTCTCATTTCGAATGCAATTAAAGAAACCGGAATGAATTCACAAGCAGTGATAACATGGCAAAATGCATTAAATAAGCTATCTGATGAAGGAAAGATTGAAAAGGTTGGAACAAATTCCTCCAATGTAAACTATAATCAGCTCGTTCCCGGCGATATCATTATATTCGGAAATTCATCAAACAGCCATGTGCATACTGCAATTTATGCAGGAACCTATAAAGGAAAGCATTTTATTATTCATGTCGGGAATGAACGCGGACCGGAGATTTCTACTGTAGAAGCCATGGGATATGCAAGCAATGGCGATAAAGCATCCTATCCTAATGGCTTTTATCATTTACCGGAAGAATATTTTGCAGATGATGGTGCGATAGAAATATACAAGAAAAGTGATACAGGCGAATCTCTTTCAGGTGCAGTTTTTCTTGCCGTGAATATGCAAACAGGGAAAAAATATGAAATCGGTCCTACAGACAGCAACGGATATGCAAAAAGTAAAGATAAAATCCCATATGGCACTTATAAAATAACTGAGACTGTATTTCCGTTGAATTATCAGAGCAACGGAAAGTCAGAATGGATTGTTACACTGGATAAGAATACGCCAAATGCCACTATTACCATCCATGCTGTTAATATCCTTATTCCCGGAAATGTCAAAATTACAAAGGCATCTGAGGACGGAAAAGTTGAGGGCATCCGCTTCCACATTTCAGGAAACGGTGTAGACAAGAATGTTGTGTCAGGCAAAAACGGTGAAATTCTCGTAGAGAATCTCCGCCCCGGAATTTACACGGTAACCGAACAAGTCTACGACCAATATGAACCGCAGGAAACCCGCCGTGTAACTGTTGTCAGCGGACAAACCGCAACTGTGACATTCAGCAATACTCTGAAGCGAGGCGATCTGACCGTAACAAAAACCTCTGAGGACGGACTGACCGAAGGGGTGAAATTCCGCTTGTCCGGCACATCTTTGTCGGGACTTCCGGTAGACGAATACGCGGTGACAGACAGTTCCGGCACAGCGCATTTTGAGGATGTGCTGATAGGCTTCGGTTATGTGCTGTCCGAGGTGGACACAGGAATTCAATATGTCGTTCCCGATGATCAGACAGCAGCAGTTGAATGGAACAAAGTCACTGAAAAATCCTTCCGCAATATTTTGAAGAAATGGAACGCAGCAATTACTAAGTCTGACGGTGAAACCGGCACGGCACAGGGCGATGCCAGCCTCGCGGGTGCTGTTTACGGTGTCTATAAGGGCGATCAGCTCATCGACACCTATACCACCGACAGTTCCGGTCAGTTTGTTACTAAGTACTACACCTGCGGATCTGACTGGTCAATTCGTGAAATCCAGCCGAGCGAGGGCTACCTTTTAGATAAAACCGTCTATCATGTAGGTGCAGAACCTGAACTGTATGAAATCGAATATAACAGCACTGCACTGGATGTTTCGGAAACAGTCAGAAAAGGAAAAATTGCAGTCATCAAGCATCATGACGATGGCTCCACACAGATCGAGACACCTGAAGAAGGTGCGGCATTCGAAGTTTATCTGAAAAGCGCAGGCAGTTATGAAAATGCAAAGAAATCTGAAAGAGATCTTCTTGTGTGCGATGAAAACGGCTTTGCCGAAACGAAGGAACTGCCATATGGCATATATGTGGTAAAACAGACCAAAGGTGCAGAAGGCACAGAGCTGATGCCCGCATTCGATGTGTTCGTGAATGAGGACGGCGAGGTTTATCGTTATCTCATAAACAATGCCACCTTTGAAGCACTCATCGAGATTGTCAAGAAAGATGCCGAAACCGGTAAAGTCATCCCCGCTGCAGGAATCGGTTTCAAAGTGAGAAATGCTGATACCGGAGAATGGATCACCCAGCACATCAACTACCCCACACCGATGGATATCGATACTTTCTACACCGATACTACCGGAAAACTCATGCTGCCTCAAACCTTGCAGTACGGAAATTATGAACTGGTCGAACAATGCACCGCATACGGTTATGTGCTGAGTAAAGAACCGGTGCCTTTTAAAGTGGACGGAACGCAGACTGTTGTAACCGTAGAAAAGTACAATGTTGCTCAGAAAGGTACGATCACAGTATCGAAATCCGGCGAAATCTTCTCCTCTGTGACAGAATTGGATGGGATCTATCAGCCGATATATGCAGTGAGCGGACTTGCCGGAGCTGTTTATGAAATCTATGCGGCTCAAGACATTGTAACGCTCGACGGTACGGTCAGAGCCAAAAAAGGAGATCTCGTCAGCACGATTGAAACGGACTCGTCAGGTACAGCCGAAAGCGAACTGTTATACCTTGGAAAGTACCAAATCGTTGAAAAAACATCTCCCTACGGAATGACTTTAAATCCTGAGCCGCAGTTTGCGGAACTGTCTTATGGCGGACAGGAGGTTGAAGTAGCAGCCACCTCTGCTGCGTTCTATAATGAGCGCCAGCGTGTTCAGATCGAGCTTTCAAAGGTACTGGAACAGGATGAAACATTCGGCATTGGTATGAACGGTGAGATTTTATCGGTGCAGTTTGCGCTGTATGCGGCCGAAGATTTGACAGCAGCAGACGGCAGCATGATCCCGAAAGACGGGCTAATTGAAATCGTGTCCTGCGATGAAAACGGTAAAGCTGTCTTTACAACAGACATTCCCGTCGGATCAGCGCTCTATGTAAAAGAATACAGCGCCGATGAGCATTACCTCATCAGTGACAAAAGCTATCCCGTCCTGTTTGAATATGCGGGACAGGATATTGAAACGGTGTATATCAGTATAAACAACGGCGAAGTAATCAGCAACGACCTCATCAGAGGCTCGGTCATGGGGAAAAAGGTTGACGAGGACGGCTTTGCTGTCGGCGGTGCGGTTTTCGGTCTGTTCAAAGTAGGCGAAACCGAGTTTACGGAAGAAACCGCACTGATGACAGCAGAATCCAATGAAATTGGGGTGTTCCTCTTTGAAGATGTTCCCTACGGAAATTGGCTGATTCGTGAGCTAAAACCCGCGCCGGCATTTGTACTGAATGAAAATGTGTATCCTGTCACCGTCAGCGAAAACGAAGAAACCGTAGAAATTACGGTTGAAAACCGCTTTATCACAGGTGCGGTACAGACCACAAAGGTAGATGCGGAATGTCCCGACAACAAATTGACCGGCGCTGTCTTTGAAGTCTATATAGATGCAGACGGAAATCAGGAATTTGATCCCGATATTGACAGGCCGGTCGGTGAGATGAACGAAATCGAGGACGGAGTATACCGAATGGACGGACTTCGGTATAACGGGTATTTCCTGTATGAAAAAACGAGTCCCGAAGGATTCCTCAAAGATGAGAATTATCACTATTTTGAGATCAGGAATGACGGCGAAACTGTAATTGTCGAAAATGAAGCAGGCGTTGGCTTTGTCAATCAGCCGATTACCGGCGAACTCGAAATCACCAAGAAGGATATCTCAGACGGCAAACTCCTCCCCGGCGTTGGCTTCCGCATCAAAAACGATAAAGGCGAAATCGTTGCCGAGGGCTATACGGACGAAAACGGTATCGCTGAATTCACATTGAGGTATGGGAAATACACCTATCAGGAATTCGATCCTTTGGACGGATACCAGCCGGACGAAACGGAATATCCGTTTGAGATCAAGGAAGACGGTGAGATTATCAAAGCTGAAATGACCAATGAGAAAATTCCGACACCGGATATTCCGCAGACCGGCGATGATACCAACCTTGGCTTCTTTATCGGTCTCGGAGCAATTGCGCTGGGAGGTCTTGTTGCTTCGGTCATCATGTATATCAAACGCAAAAAGGATGATGACAACGAATGATGAAAAAGGTGTATATCTGTTCACCGCTCGGCGGGAATGTAAAGGAAAATCTCGAACAGGTTAAGAGATATACAAAGTACGCCCTGATGTGCGGCACGGCTCCGGTCGTGCCGCATTTCTATGCGGAATGTCTCAATGACGGTAATCCAAAAGAAAGAGAAATCGGACTGGCGGCAGGGCTTTCCCTGCTGTGGTTTTGCGATGAGATGTGGGTGTTCGGTGATGTCATTACCGAAGGAATGAAAAGTGAAATCAATTTCTGTAAAAATCTGAATATCAGAACCCGATATGTGCGGGATACGGAAATAAAGAAAATGATTGGAGGAAAACGCTTATGAAAAAGAAAACAGTACGGCTTCTGCTCTGTGTCACACTTGTGGCAGTTATGGCAGCGATATCCTCTGTGACGGTATTTGCTGCCGGTGATGTGGCGGGAGCGATTGAAAACACTTGGACGCAGGCACAGACGCAGATAAAGACAGTGGTCAACAATGTTGTGTTTCCGGTCATTGATATGATCCTTGCGATCCTGTTCTTTGTTAAGCTCGGTACAGCGTACTTCGATTACAGAAAGCACGGTCAATTCGAATTCACAGCACCGGCAATCCTGTTTGCCTGTCTGATTTTCACTCTGACTGCTCCGCTGTATATTTGGACAATATTGTAAGAAAACGCCTTAAAATCTCTGGACTTTTTCAGCTTCTGATGATAGTTTGTTGTATTTGGAAACGGAGGTGAGATAGTGGAGGACTTATTGAAAGATATGTATTATCAAAGAATCCGATTGAAAAATGACAGCATAAAGCGTCAAAAAGAGCTGTGTGAATTATCTGCACTGATTGAAAGAAATGAGCAAGCACTGAAAAATCAATTGAACAGCGAAGAACGAAAGCTCTTTGAAAAATATCTTGATGGCATTAATGAATTCAATTCGCTTGAATGCTGCAATGAATTTCTCGCCGGATTCCGTCTTGGCGGACGAATTGTCATGGAAATCATCTTTGGTGCAGATGATTCGGAACTTCAGGATTAACAACACAATTACAGAATTGACGGCGAAAGATTTAGAACGGGATGAACAACAAGCAATCCGATGGCTGACTGCTTCTGCGGAACACGGCAATCAATATGCCGCACAGCTTTTGCACAGCATCAAAAATAATCGAAACTGGTTTGCAGCAATGAGTACGCTCAGACTGCTGCATCATATGAGCCAAATGATTCGGAATCGTTTAGAAGACGAGCGTAAAAGAAAAAGCGGAGCAATAATTGACCGGAAACTGCGCCGAAAAATTCAGGAGAAAAACGAAGCGCTCGGTATTAAGCAAGGATAGGAGGATAGAAAGTGGCAACAAAATATATTCATTTTACAGAACAGCAAAAAGAACAGGCGCGGCAGACAGACATCGCAGAAATGCTTCGCAGTCAGGGCGAAACACTCCGGCGCTCCGGTTCGGAGTATGAATGGCGTAATGGCTCTGAAAAGGTTACTGTTAGAGGAAATTTATGGTTTCATCAATATGAAGAAGTCGGCGGGGATGCGATTGATTTTGTCAGACGGTTTTACAACAAAGACTATCCCGAAGCAATGGAATACCTTCTTGGCGGCTGTGTAGGAACGCTGATGGTATCACCGCCTGTTCAGCGAAACCCGAAAGTACCATTTGAATTGCCGGAGAAGAACGATAATATGCGCAGAGTATTCGCCTATCTTTTAAACCGTAGAGGGATTGACCGATATGTTCTCTATGCCTTTGCACACACAGGGTTGATTTATGAATCAGCAGATTATCACAATGTGGTATTTGTGGGAAAAGATAAAGACGGCGTATCAGTTCATGCCCATAAGCGAGGCAGCGGTTCGGAAAGCTCATACAAAGGTAATGTCACCGGCAGTAATCCGAAATATAGTTTCCACTGGAACGGCGGTAATGATCAACTGTTTGTTTTCGAAGCACCCATAGATAACCTCAGATGAGCAGGCTTAATTTTTTATATCAAACCGACTTGCCGCATCGTGCAAAACTGGTGTATATCTATCTGCACGACCGCATGGACAAGGAAAAAAAGGCGTGGCCGGGGCTTAACACCATTGCAAAGGATCTGTCTCTCTCCCGAAGTACTGTAAAACGGGCAGTCAAAGACTTGGAAAAAGCCGGTCTGATACGAAAAGAGCCGCACTACCGTGAAAACGGCAGTGCGACCTCTAATCGATATTATTTGCTCTAAAAAATATATTTTCACTCACAAGGGAGTAGTGCGCCTTTTAGGTGGACTGAGGGGCGGTTCATCATGAGCTGCCTTGAAGTACCCACTTTAAGAGAGATTACAGCAGAAAGAAAAAACATTTTATTTTAAAGAACTTATATTTACATTTCATTCACAAATTTAGGATTGCGTTTCTGCATTATTCTAATGTATAATAAAATAAATACTATTTTATGATTCTATATTTTATATTGTTAAATGGGAGCATAAAAAGATGCCGCGAAAATCTTATTCTATTGAAGAACGCCAACGAGTGAAAGAAACATTGATGACTACTGTCCTTCAGTGCATTATAGATAGGGGTCTAATCCATAGCAGCATTGATGTTCTGTGCAGGAAAGTAGGTATATCAAAAACCTTTTTTTACACTTTTTTCTCTTCAAAAGAAGAATTGGTCATACAGGCTCTTCGGTATCAACAACCCAAACTGATCTATTATGCGCAAAGTCTGATGGATGACCCGAATCTTAGTTGGAGAGAGGGAGTAAAAATCTTCCTGAAAAATTGTTGCTATGGAGCCAAAAATGGAGTTGCGGTTTTGTCGATAGAGGAAGAAGGTGAAATTTTTCGCTGTCTCTCTGCGGAAAATTATAATGCCTTTCAACAGGAGCAGATCGTCTTTTACAGCAAGTTGCTTTCCGTTTTCGGACTTCCTGTGAATAGCATTGATCCCCGTTTATTTGGAAATATGGCGCTTAGCATGATGATGGTCTACAAAGCAATTCCTGATACTATGCCTTTTCTCTTTTCAGAAGTTGCAGAGGATATGGTAGAGTTCCAGGTCAACGCACTAATAGATGAGATGGAACGAGTCAAAGAAAAAACAAGGTGAACAAAAGATGTTCAGAAATAAAATTTTATATCCTATAAGATTACGAAGTAACCAAATGCATTTGAACCTTAGAAAAAGCCGGATTTTTACAACCGACTTTTGCTTCTGTGCGGCCTTTTCGCGCCTTGCGCCAGCCTGTCCAAGTGATAGTGTGTCGCAGGGCGTTTTTCTATCTTTATGAAAGGAGTCAAAAAATATGAGTTTGAAATATACCTGCCCAAGCTGCGGCACTCCCTTGGGCTATGAGGGTTTGTGCTGGAAGTGTAAGTGTGAGCAGGAACGGAAAACTGCTCTTGCCTGGACACCAGAACAAGTTGCCGAGAATCAGAGAAACTTGATTCAGAACATCCAGCGGCTTGGAGATATGGAGGACCCGGAATCTACCGACTTCTGGCAGCTGCTCAGTTACCGTGATGCCATTACCCCGGAGATTCAGCGGGCGGCACTGACCGCAGAGGTGTTCTGGCCCTGCGAGATCTATTACCGTGCCCCGGCAGATGTTCGGGATGGTCTGATCGCCGCTCTGTTAAAAACCGAGAATGCCCATGAAGCGGCCAATCTGATGTGCTGTCTTGCCTTCCAGGGAGATGACAAGGCAATGGAAACGCTGCTGGAATTGGAGCGAAATCCTCGGCCATGGCGCAAGAGCCTCTATGTAGACCCATCTATTTATGCACAATGTGGTGGCTGGACCTTTGACAAAGAAGGGCATCGGACACAGATCAATTTCGATACCTGTTATCCCATGGTGAAGGGTGAGCCTGGCGAAGCAACTCCTGTTCGCATCGGTCGAGTCCGAGAAGATACCTGCCCTCACTGTGGCTGCCAAATGGTGGACATTCTTGTGTTAGATGGTCGAGATGAACGGCTTAAATTTTTGGGGCTGGATGGTATTTTAACTGCCACCTGCTGTCCCAACTGTGTCGGGTTTTTAAAAGGTCCCGCATTTAACAGCTTTACTCTGGACGGCGGCGCAGAGGTATTTCCCTCAGAGCTCTTTGACGGGGCGGGAAAGATGGACTGCTATGTCCGGCCGGAGGACTACAGGTCCCTTACCGAAAATCCCTTCGTGCTGGGCGGTGCGCCAGTGCCCCTGTTCTATGGCGCCGCCTGTGACGATGTGAACACCGTTGGCGGCTTTGCCAACTGGGTTCAGGACTGGGAATACACCGCCTGCCCCCACTGCGGAAAGCCCATGAAATATCTGGCCCAGATCCAGTGGGATACTTTGATGGACGGCACAGAGGGCACACTCTACATCGAGTTCTGCCCTGACTGCCAGATCGTATCCATGCAGCACCAGCAGACCTGATAGGAGGAAATCGCTATGAATTTGCCAAAGTTCAACAGTGCGGACGGGCGCTGTTACTGGATGAAGCCCGAGGTACAGGAAGAACTGCAACCGCTCTTTGACCAGTGTATCCAGGATGCCATTGACGGGAGAATCACGCGGCTTGATGATTCCCACTGGCCGCCGGTAGTGGTCAGCAGTCAAGGTGCACCCTTTGAGGTGTGGCAACTGCTTAGGGCATGGACCGAAATACAGCGGGCCGAGACCCTGGATGCGGAAAAGGCCATCGCCTTCAGCGAAAACCTGCGCCGCCAGAGCCGGTGGGGTGAAATTGACCACCATCTACTTGATATGCTGCAACGGGAGCTACAGGAGAAATATTTTATCGTGACAGGCAATGAAGATGACCACTTCTGGGATCGGGAGTATTCCCTAAAACCAGGTATCCGTGCAGAGCAGGTCCCGGAGCCGCTGCTGCGTTTCGCCTGCTATGTGGCGGTGAGCTATAAGGTATATGGTATGGACTTTCAGTATCTGGACGCCAATTACCTCTTTGGATTGGTGGAGAAAGTCCGTCCGGATATGGTGAAAAAGCTGAAAGAACATGGGACCGGCAGGTTGCCGCTCAACCTGCAAAAGCGGAAAACAGAGCACTTCACCGCATCGGCCAACGATGCCTTTGCTGTGATCCGTATTACTGCCAGGAACAGCACGGAGGAGTGCTGCCATGAAGTACTGAACTACCTGTGTGAGCTTCTGGAGCAGGAGGATTTTCCCCGCAGCTATGCGGTGGAGTTCAAAGGGCCGGAAAAGAGGTATCTTCCCATCACAGGACTGCCCAAAAAGGGAGTAAACCAGCTCTTTGCCTGTGCCGTGCAGTACCCCGGCCTCCACCCCCTGATGGAACGGTACGCCCGGCTTGCCATGCGGCAATATGAGCAGTACACCAATCTCAGCGATGAGCAGTGCGCGCTCCCCGGAAGTTTTGCCGTGTTCGCCCTGGGAATGCTGGGGCAAGAGTGGCAGCAGCTGGTATGGGATTATCTCGATCTCTGCGATGATGAGCACTCCCACTTACAGGAAAAATTCCTCCGGGAGTATGTGAAACAGTTCGGATTTACCGCCGATACCGTCCCTGTATTTGTCCGTGGGGTGCTGTCCATGCAGAACATGAAGTATTCCAAGGACTATACCGCGTGGATGGCAAATGCAGAAAGCCTGGGCGCTCTGCTGGAGGCAAAAATCCACCTGTCCGAGATCGTTCCAAGCGGTTTTTCCTCCGACGAGGATGATGACGAGGACGAGGAACCCGCCGAGGAAACAGAAGCCAGCCCGGAGGAAGTGCTGCAATACGCATGGGAAACGGTCTGCTATGTGATCTGGGGCAAAGCCAGCGCCAAGGGTGGTCAGAAAGTGGTGGAAGCAGCTTCGGAGGAACTGAAGGAACTTTACCGACAGATTTTTATTCCGATAACGAAGAACCTGGAAGGAAGTGGTGGCCTGCTATGAGTTTGCCGAAACGCGACGGCGTACAAGGTCGTTATTATTTGATCCAGAAACCAGATACGAATCCCGAAGTGCTGGAACACGCCGATCAGTGCATCCAGGATGTGTTGGATGGAACTGCAAAAGAAAACCATTCCGGCTATCCGGTGGTCGTTCGGAACCAAAGTGGAACGCCCTTTCTTCCCAGCCAGCTGCTGGGTCGGTATCTGTCCAAACTGCCTTTGAAGGGATTCCCCTATGAGGAAGCGGTTGTATTCTGCGATGCACTGCGGCGGTTGGTGGGCTGGAAAGAGATTGATTACACACTGGAGCAGTATATCAAAAAACAGGTGCAGGAAAGGTATTTTGAGGCTGGAGAAAAAGAGGACGATTTTACTCCTTACCCGCCTTGTACTGTGTGGCCGGAGCTGCGGCCAGAGGATGTGGACGAAAACCTGCTGCGCTTTACTTGCTATGTCGCAGTCTGTTATACGGTATATGGAGCCAGCTATAATACCATTACAACTGAACACTACCTTGATCTGGTTTCCCAGCTCCGCCCAGATATGGTGAAGCAGCTGAAAACCAATGGCAGCGGCAAATTGCCAAAGGACATTCAGCGGCGTAAGACGGAGCATTTCACCGCATCGGCCAATGATGTGTTTGCTGCCATCCGCATCACCGCCAGGGACTCCACCGAGGAGTGCTATGCTGAAATCCTGGACTACCTGTGTGCGGTGTTGGAACAGGAGGAATTTCCCCGCAGTTACTCGGTGGAGTTCCGTGGGAAGGAAAAACTCTATCTGCCCATTCCCGGCTTGCCCAAAAAGGGCGTCAATCAGCTCTTTGCCTGTGCTGTGCAGCACCCTGATCTTCATCCGGCTATGGAGCGATACGCTCGTTTGGCTATGCGGGAGTTTGAGTGGTATCAAAACCTTGCGGATGAAGCCTGTGCGATGCCCGGTACCTTCGCCGTGTTTGCCCTGGGACTGGAGGGAGAACCGTGGGCACCGCTGGTGACGGAATATCTGGATCTCTGCGATGACGAGCACTCCTCTTTGCAAGAGAAATTCCTTCATGCCTTGATCCGAAAGTTTGGGTTTCAACCATGGACGCTGGAGGTATTGGTGCGGGGCGCATTATCTATGCAGTGGCTGGAGCCTGCCAGAGAATTCCGCAGCCTGATAGCCAATGGGGAAAGCCTGGATGCACTGCTGGCAGTCAAGCGACGCTTTTCCGCTTATCTCCTGCCGGAAGAAAACGAAGACCCGAAATTCCGGGCCATCGCTTGGCAGAGCCTACTCTGGGCCATCTGGGGGCAAGCCTCTGAAAACGGCGGCAGCAAGGTCATTAAGACGGCTCCGAAGGAACTGAGAGAAAGGTATCAGGAAATTTTTCAATAGACTATAAGGAGGACTCGGATGAGTGAAGTAAGCTATTCAAATGTACCTCCCATGATGGCTGCCATCAAAAGTGGTGACATAGAGGCGATTCGTTCCCTGCTTCACGCAGGGCATTCTCCCAATGAGCCACAATGCTATCAGGTAATGATTGGAGATTGGCCGCGGGATGACGAAGCCTCTCCGCTGGAATTGGCTGTACTGGAAAATCGGATGGACATGGTACAGCTCCTGATCGAATGCGGAGCAGATTTGACCCATAACCCGGAAGAATTGCTTTGTGGTTCCCTGCGCAGTCAAGACCTGACCCTGTTTTCCTTTTTGGTAGATGTGGGAGTCAGAATCCCCGCAACGCAAAGGGATATATGCAGGCTGTTTCTCCACTTGGTGGATCGGGATGAGCCTAATGTACTCCCCATTTTGAAAAGGATGGGCATGGATTTGAAACAATACGGCGGTGAAGCCCTGCGCAGTATGGCGAGCCATGGAAATCAGCTGCTGGTGGAGTATCTGATTCAAAACGGGGCGGACATCAACTATCACAAGCCAGATATGGTGTTTCCCTACGCTTCGACTCCTGTCACTGAAGCTGCACGGCACAACGATTTTTCTATGGTGCGCTGGCTTGTGGAACAGGGTGCAGACATCACCATCCCGGATAAATACGGTGACCGGCCCTACACCGTGGCAGTACAGAACAAAAATCAGGAAATGGCCGCCTACTTAAAAGCTCTGGAGCCGGAGGAATGGCATAACGAACAGGAAAAGGCGCGTCAACTCATGCCTTACAAGCTGCCTGCCAAGCTGGTGGAATACTTAAAGACCGGCCCCTTGCGTCTGGAATTTCCAGAGCGGGAACTGGTGAAATGGGCGGAACTGTACCCCTACATGGATTTACAGGAGATGACCTGGAAACGGAAAAAGTTGCTCTCCCTTATGGCGAAAATGGACAATTACAGCGACTATTTGCTGCTGTGGAGTCCCAGAGATAAGAAACTCTGGTATCTGGACATTGAGCATAAGGAGTTTCATCCGTTAGCCAAATGGGAGGAATTTATTGCTGATCCCGGAAAATATCTTAATGGAATGATTGAGGGCGAGTTTGAGGAATAAGGAGAGAAGCAAAATGGAACAGGCATACTGCACCGCAGTTTTCTGGCGCGGCGGAGAAAAGATTGATCTAAATGGACAAAAACCAGATGCGGTACGGTGTCTGTCTGTGACGGGAGAACGGAAGGTGAATCTTTCCTTCCTGCGAGATTATCCCAATCTGGAGGAACTGACCCTGATGGAAAAGTGTGAGGGTGTAGAAGTTCTCTCCGAGCTAAAGCAGCTTCATACACTGTCCCTATGGCTGTCGGCCCCTGTTTCCTGGGACAATGTTTCTCTCCCCGGCCTGCGTGTTCTCCACCTGCGTGGGGAAAAGAATGGCGACATCACCCCACTTCTCTCCAGCATTACCTATCTCCATTTGGAGGAAATGCGGAAAACGGAAGATCTTGCCCCTTTCCTGACTCCGGCGACCCGGCTTCAGAAACTCTATCTCCAGTCACTCCCAGCTGTGCAGGAACTACCGGCTCTGGATGGGCTTCCTTCCCTTTATGCCCTGAAACTCTATGAGCTGCATAAACTAAACGATTTGTCCGCCCTCTCTCACAGCCATTTGCGCTACTTTGCCGCCTCTCTGATCGGGGATAAACTCTCCGCCCAGGCGCTGGCAGATGCTGTGATGGCGATTCCCAATCTGGAGGCAGCCGCGCTCCAGCTGGCGGATCGCTCCGAGCGGCGCTATGGCGGTGTCCAAAAAGCCTTTGCCGCCGCTGGGAAGTCCCCACTGCTGCGGGAGGAAATCAGTGCTTTGACCACATGGCTGTCGCTATGATGTAGGAATTGGAAAAAGGAGAAACTACCTATGGCAGAGTTCAAACAAATCATAGATGATGCGCTGGACATTCTGAAATTTGACGGAGCCGTACAGGACACTCTGGCGGAACTTCGAGAAAAATGGGGCACACAGGTCCCGGCGCTGCTGGATGAACGCTTTGATGCCGTCGGTGTCCAGTATATGAGACTGTCCCATGAAAAAGGGGCGGCGGCGTTGGGGCAGGAGCTGTCTGCCTTCGGCTGGGCACTGTATAACCTGGACGATGAGGACGAGTATCTTTTTGCCTTGATCCCAGAGGAAGAACGCAGCGAATGGGAACGCTACTGCAAAAAGCAGGGGCAATATTGTCACCTGATGAAACAGCAAGGGCGAAAATGGGGTGACCATGCCAAGGAGCAGGACCCTGGGAAGCTGATGCCCTGCGAGGAATACATACTCCAAGATGAGTACGATTATTTCTTCAATTCTCTGGCGGGTGATTTTGCGGCGGGCGAATGGAAAAACCAGGATGCAGAAGAATGGAAAAACGGCTGTGTAGCCGATCTGCGCCACCGTCCGCCGCAAGTAATCCGCTCCCACAGCTTGCCGCACCTTGGATGCCTTACCTATTCCGAGGAAAATGAACTCTATGCCGCGTCCAGAGCCGCTGGCAGCGGGACTATTGGCCGGGCATTACTGAGCAAGAATCCAGCCACCCTCAACTGGGCCGAACCGTCCCCCATTGGATATGACGGTCCACCCCGGACCCTGTGCTGGGCTGACCATTCCCTCTGGGTGGGCGATCCCACCAACGCTACACGGATCGAACTGACTGACCGGGGTACCTGCCAGGATGTGAAAAACTGGATTCTGCCGGAAGATGGATGGAGCACCAAGTACCATTGCGGCATTACGACAGACGGGCTGGGTCGGGTCTACTTTTCCAACGAGTGGTACAAGGGGCAGATTTACCGCTGGGAAAACGGAAAGGTAACAAAACACGCCTTCTCTCTGGATGGATACGACCATCTCTCCGAGGCCGTTCCTGTTCCCGGCACAGGTCGCATTACCATGATCCACGCAGTCAGCGGCAAGGGGCGGATCGAAGAATGCCTGCTGGAACTGGATATGGACACCGGGCGGTGCCGCATCGCCTCCCTGCCCGGAATGGGCGAGGGGCTGAAACTTCGCTGGTTTACCGGGGACTGGCTGCTGGTGCAGGGAAACGGCGAAATCCTCTCCGATGACTTTGCCCAGCTCATCAACATGAACACCCGTGAAGTGCTGCGTATCCGCCCGGGAATATTCGGCGGGGAGAAAATGCAGCACATTGGAATACTCACCGATGGCACGGTGGTCATCGTCACCCGGCGGGATAGGGTTGGGCCGGTGTTTCGTTATCCCATCGACTTCTGGGGTTTCCTTCGGACGGCAAACAAGCCCAAAAAGCTGGAATGGCGGGAGTACAAAGAAGTGTACCCGAATCTGCCCATCTTTCTACCGCCCAAGGCCACGGAGCGAAAAATCATTCTCAAAAAAGACAGCCTGACCATCCTGGGGTCGGTATTTACGCCGCCGTTTACCCTGTCGCAGCTGGCGGAAAAGCTGGGGTCCGCCCGCATTGTCCTACAAAATGGAACACGGAAAAGCCCCATTACAGGCCAGGAGAGTCCCTATACCCAGGCCCTTGCTCTGTGGGACGAGCTTGGACTCCAGGGCTGGTTGGATGAAGATGAGCAGACCATCAAAACCCTTGGTGTCCGGGTAGCGGCACAGGGAGAGTATGCGGTCCGTCAGACATTTGACGGAGCAGTTTGGATCGGGTCCAAGGACTACCGGGAGGTCAGCTGGAAGGATTTCGCCGGATTTGCCCATACCCTCAAATTAGGCGGTTTTACCGTTTATACCCGCTTGCCGGGTCCTGTTCCAGAGGAGCAGTCAGCGCAGAAAGCAAAGCTGGAGGCGCTCTCCGCCATGGTGCAGATCAGCTGGAAAGAGCCAGAGAAAAAGACGGCGAAAGCGGAGAAATACAAGTTATCCAAGCCGACTGAGCCAGTGCTCACCTTTACCAGCTTCAACTTCAAGCTGGCGGTCATGGAAGTCCTGATGTACGAGAAAGGCTTACTGGCTCCTAAACTGGATGCCCATGAGTTTGCCAGAGAGTATAGCCAACGCAAGATCGACATTGATGCGGAAGGGTATGAACCCATCCCGGAGATTCGGAAGTGGCTGGAGGAATACCCGATCCCGGAGCGGCTGGCCCCGGCGGTCACAGAAATCGAGATGGATGGCGGCAGCGAGATTTATACCCAGCTCTGTCCGTTCTGGGATGGCGAGGATGGAGCCTTTGATCTTAATACTATTACTGAGGCGGAACTGCGCCAGTTCCCCAAACTCAAACATATTACTCTCATGTCCTCCAAGCCGGAACAGGTGCTGCCGGTTCTGGAACGGTGCAGTATCAAGGTAGACTTGCTGTGAGGTGAAAGTATGAAAGCGAAACTAAAAGTAATAAAGAACTGGGAGTTCGAGGAATTCGAACTGACGGGAACTTCCTTCAAATACAGCCCGACTGGATGCAAAGGTATGATAGCCCGCAGCGAGGATGAAATTGTGTTTTGGACCTATCATCTCACGCAAAAGTGCAGCGGCGTTTTGTGGGTCAAAGGCGAAGTTTCCAGGTGGATTCCCAGCCCAGAGCCGAAAGAGCAGCAAGATGTTTGGGAAGATCCTGTCTTGCTCTCATGCGACAGAGGAATACTGTTGGTTTGCCCAGCCAGTAAATCCCTTTGGTGGATGCCGAAGATGGATGGAGAGTGGATTCCGATCCCCATGGATAACTGGTGTGCCCAGGGTATTCCCAAGCCGGTGGCAGTCACCGGAAGTCAGAGCGTTTTCCCTATTGTGTGCCGAGTGGACAACTCCGCTGATGCGACCAACAGTTTTACCAGCCTGACGGTAGACTTTGAAGCCACGACTGCACACTGGGCAGAAAGCGGCTCTTGCGTATACAGCAAAGCAGGAACCCGACAGACCCATTTGGCGGCTGTAGAGCGTGCTGGCGGAAATTTTGCCCAGGCAGACTTTCACTACAACTATCCTATGATTGGCTCCATACTGGAACAGAATGGACAGTTTTATGCCTTTTTGGAAAGCAGCACCATCAATCCGGCAGGTCTTTCTCTCATGGGCTACTATTGGTATCTGGAACTGGAGGAAAACGGACTATTCAAAAAGAAACTGTGGGGCAAAGATAATTTAAGCCGCCTGCCCGGAAAACACGGGATGCGCGGAAAATTCTCCGGTGACAGGACTTACCTGATCCTATCTCCCATTTTTAAGAATGATGACTGGAAGGGTAAACAAAAGGTGCTGCGCCTTTCGGATTTGGTGCTGATCGACCTTGCCATGCCCCGTGGATACGCTTCCTTCCATGTGCTGGATGTATGGGGAAACCGGGCATTTCTCAGCGATGAGAAAGACAAGCTGATTCTTTGTGAAATGACTTTGGAGTAGTTATGGGGGCTGAGTATGCTTTTCAAGAAAAAGATTGTATTTACGGAAGGAATGAACGAAACACTTCGCTCTTTCGATGAAATACCCTGGTTTTCCTGTTGTGGAGTTCCGTATGATAAACCATCGTATTACCCGTATCTTCAGGAAAAGGACCCAAAACGAGCAGAAAAACTACTGCTGCATACAAAGAACTACTCAGGAACCGTCTGCCTTACAAATTTGTTCAAAGAAGGCATTTGTCGTGCAGATACCTTTATTCTGCAAACGGCTGGGTGGAAGTTTTACCAGAATGAATTCATGCCATGTGTGGAGGCCAGTTGGCGCACTTATGAAAAAAGAGCATCGAAGGCAAATGGCCTCGATCTGAACTCGGCGGAAAAAAGATTCCTGCGTGATTGTGGCTTTCCTGACAGCATAGATCTTCAGTTGTGCCGAATGGTGCAATATTTACTGGTTGAACAATACTTCCTTGAAAGGTTTCCTCAGTTCCCTCTATTTTTCAGCCGGATCATTGATATTTACAAGGATGGGCATATCGTGCTCGGCTGGAATGGAAGATTTGCATCGCATGAAACGAATCCGGAAAATGAAAACGGAACCCCAATCTTACCAACAGACGGAAGTTTGATTATATGGTAGGAAAACAAGAACTTAATTGCTGTGAGACGAGGGAAAATGATATGGCACTACAAGATAAGAAAATAATGCCTCCCCCTTGGCTGGCCCACCGGGAGATCGAGATATACTCTATTGGCTGGCGCATGGGCTATGGGGAGGATTACATATACCGATTTGGCGATTGGCTGGACACCCTCTCCCCGGATGAGCGGACAGAATACCGCACCCTCTTTCCCGAGCCGGTAACCTGGAAGGGCTGGTGGGATGACGAAGATAGCAGCGAAGTGCTGGAACATGGGGACTTCTGGGTGAATGCGTGGCAGCCGGAAGGAAGCCCTAAGTACACTCGCCAGTGGCTCCAGCAGGAATTTTCCATGGGGAGAAAGCGGGAACTGTGTCTGTTCTGGGGCCATCAGCCTGCCGAGGACGGCCAGCTGACAAAAAGCTGTCTCAGCCAGTGGTGGATGGAGGATTTCTGGTCCGTTGCCAATACCTATCTTTGTATGGAGCAGTATATGATGGCAGGCAAGGCGGAACTGTTCAGCGATCAGGAGATTCGGGAGCAAATTTTGAAATGCAGCGACCCGAAACAGATCAAGGCCCTGGGCCGCAAGGTGCGGAGGTTTGACCAGAAGGTATGGGACAAGTTCAAATACGCCATTGTATTGAATGGCAACTGGTGCAAATTCAGCCAGAACCGCAACCTGCGGGAATTTCTCCTCTCCACCGGAGATAGTGTGCTGGCGGAGGCCAGTCCCTACGATAACATCTGGGGCATTCGGCTTTCAGCCAACTCCCTGGAGGCGCAGGACCCGATGAAGTGGCGGGGGCAAAACCTGCTGGGTTTTGCTCTAATGGAGGTACGGGACGAACTGCGCCGGGTCACGCAGAATGAAATGTTGTGCGACTGGAACGCAGTCTGAGGTAAAATGATGGAATTATTTGCAAAAAGAATGACTTGGGAGCTGGACAATGAGGAAGGGCTGTCCTGCCTGTTCTTTGAACTGGAGGATGGTTACTTTACACTCTCCCGCAAGACCGGCGCGGAAGCACTCCGCTTGGAAATGAATGATCCAGCCAATGGTCAGTTGATTGACCCGGACTGTTTTGAATATGCCCTTGATAATACCAGGTTTCGTCTAAATATCGTGCGGAACAACCGAAAGGTTCTGCGGTATCTGGAAGAACACCACATCAACACGGAGTTGTATGGAGAAATCGTCCTTCACTACACTCCTCTCAGCAAGCCACAGCTTGAATCATTATCTGCCGTAACTCTCAGGCTGTTTTTCGGTGAACTACTTTTTTAGGCGGAAACAGAAGTGTCGTTGGCAGAAATCACGCGAGGGGATAACTATGGTTAAAATTCATCGTATTTGGTTCAATACGGAGAGAATGGACAGAGAGGATCACTACAAAATCACATTATTCAGTCGCCCTCGTGTATCTATTCATGTGGACGAGTACATTTGGAGTTTCATCGAAGAAAACATTGTGAAGCCACACAAGCTTATGCGTAGTGAGAAGCATGGGTATCTGTTGGACATTTCGTTTGACCAGTTTGACCCGGCAAAACACCGATATTTTCCGCTTTCCTCATACAACGGCTTGCTTCGGGAAGGGGTCGAGATGGACAGCGCCAACAGAAGCTATTTCCGCGAGGACTTTGCAGGCGGCAAAGATCGGACTACCTGGTTCTCTCCCAATAAAATATGGACAAACTGCGGCGACAAGGTTCTGAATGTGGACATCAAAGCTGCCAATGTGAGCGAGAATATTACCCCCAGAGAATACGCAGATTTGCTTTTCGATGGAATTGGAGCGGCCTTGGTGTTCAATTTCAAAAGGCTCAAGCGCGAGGAGTTTGATGGGCTGAAGCCCAAGATTGATTGGAGCATTGTAGAAAGCTTCCCCTTTCCCGCACCCTTTGAGGAACAGCGGTACATTGGGGATGAAGGCGAAATTCATGTGTATTCTTGGGATGGCCGAAAGGAAACGACCCTTGTTGGTCCCTATTCCGTGCGGAAGTTGTACCTGGAGCATTTCGGAGAATCGTGAGGAGGAATTTTGCCGTGCAAGTCTGGTCAAAGACGGATTTTGGCACTGGAGAGATTATCTTTTTGGATATCACGCAAAAAGAAGATATGCTGCAAGTAGAATATCCGAACTGCTTTCTGCTGGATATGGGCTGGTATCAGGACAGATACATCATTTCTATCATTCAAAATTTTGATTGGACGCATCCAGTCCAGCAGTATGAAACAGCAGAAAGGAATCAGCTTCCCAAGCTGTTGACGGAGGCGGTTCGCCTTGTGGAAAAGGAATCACAGTCTGCCGGAGCAAATTGAAAGAGGTCTTGTTATGAACGAGAATTTATTTCGCCCACAATTTGATAAATTGAAACTGACCGAAAAGCTCTGGCTGATGCAAACGCTTGCGGCGCGTTATCACTTGGCATTCAAGGAACTATACGCCTTTTCCCGCTGGGGACAAAGCTGCACCACCGGCCTATTTGAAAAAGGTGGCCGGGAGTTTGTCTTTGTCCCGGGCGATACCGTGATTCTTGGCTGGGAGAGCTTTGTCCAAGGAATGGACAAGGCCAACCAAGAGGAACTGGCGGATATTTTTGCGGAAATCGAATATGAGGGCTCTGCGGAGGAATTTCTCAGGCAGGGCATGACCCCAGTACGCCAGGTGACCATCGCCCCCATGTTCGTGGGCAGAAAACTGGAGGAAATTGGCTGGGAAAGCGTACCCATGAACGATCCACGCATCACCGCCCACCCCGACTGGCTGGAGAACTTGCAGAAGTGGGCGGGCCAGAACAGCCAGAGCTTTGAAATACACGAAACTGTCCGCTTTGAACGCAATGGTGATAGCTGGCGAGCGTGGCTGTGCCATCCAATGACCTACCCGGAATTTCAGCGGTCCCTGTTGTGGGAGCTGGCAGCCAGCCTTCCCACGCCGGATGAGTGGGCCTATCTGTGCGGGGGCGGATGCCGCACCCTGTTTCCCTGGGGGGATGGACTGGACCACAAGATGAAACTGCACCACTTTGAAAACGGGGAAGATCAGGGTAAGCCATACGACATGGAGCAGCCCAACTTCTTTGGCCTGTCTATCGCCTACGACCCCTATAAGCGGGAGTTGGTAGACGGGAAAACATTGACCACCTGCGGCGGCGACGGCGGCTGCAATGTCTGCGGTGGCATGGGTCCTTTGCTTGGATATTTACCCTGTTCCCCTCACTGTAAACCGGAGGTTCGGGAGGATAATGAGATTCACAATGACTATGACTTTTTCCGTCCTGTTGTCCGGGTGCAGACATCCGGGTGGAGAATAGTATCACCCGAAAATGAGAGGTGATATTCGCAAATGATCGAAGCAATTACAAGAATCTATACAAATTCTTCATCGGTAACATTTGATTGTAGCGGTGTTACAATTATTGGAAACGGTGAGTTTCGGGCTTCATCAGGAAAGGTGGATGGGTTTATTCTGTATGCCGACACCTTGCACTATGAAAACGGAGCAAAGCTCTCACAGAATGAACAGAAAAATTTGAAATGTTTATATCAGCACTTTATATTGAACCATGAAGATTTCATAGACTGGGATATTTGAAAAGAGATTTTCGCATGAAATGGTAACAGTATAGAGCGCAGGAGTAAGGAGGTAAACTATGGAATGGCCAAAACGGGCGCGGACAGCGGATTGGGAAAATGGTGTCCTGGCCTTAGATAGAGAGAAACAATTTGAAGTCCCGAAGCTGACCGCAGAGATCATGGAGCGGTTGGCCGGTTACACCCTGGTGGGCTTCCATGTGAAAGGGTATCCGGTGACGGATGAACTGCTTGCCCCCTTTGCCGGGCATAAAAGTATGGTCAACTTCGGCGTGGAGAACGGCGCCCTCACCGACGCCTGTTTCCCCTTTTTTTCCGCCATGCCCAAGCTGCGCTATCTGCTGCTGACCGGTAATGCCGGGATCGACGGAAGCGGCTTGTCCGCCCTGCAAAGCTGTAAGCTGGATCTACTGGCCCTTGACCACACCAGGCTGGAGGATGCCGGTCTGCTTCGAGCAGCCTCCATCCCCAAACTCTCCCACATCTGGATCGACCACACTGCTGTTACTTATGATGGACTACTGGCTGTCGCCGGCAACAACTACATCAAGCCGGTGGCCCATGTGCAATTTACCAAGGAGCAGATGGAACACTTCTCCCAGCTCCAGCGGGAAAAGGCCAAAAAGCCCGTCCAGCTGGATGAGCAGGCAGCGTCGGAATGCCGCAGTGTGTTGTCCGCTTTCTTTGCCGAAATGACAGAATGGGAGCAGTACATAGAGCAGGTTGGGTTTGAAGATGCCGAGGCTGTGCCCCGCCTGCAGGCGATCTGGGAGAAGTATGTGAGCGAAAAGCCCCGTCTGGGCTATCGGCCTCTGGCCCTCTCATACAGCGCCCAGGGCACCTACAACGGGGAAGAATTCCTTGACGCGGATCAGATCACTAAGAACAAGCTCTACATCTACACCAGAGAGAAAAATACCAGCTTTGACCGCCGCTTTCTCATGAAGCGCGTGGGCGAGGGTTGGATGATTGACGCGGTGCAGGAGCGGCTGGACGGCTGGCAACGGACAGGATTGTGAGGCATCACATGGCTTGGAAATATGAAACCTTTGGCCCAGACGGTCAATGCAAATTGTTCGGTGTGAACATCTTTGACTACGACTGGCAAACCACCGGCAAGCGAGTAAAAGTCAAAGACCCGATCTACCACCAAGACCATACCTTTGAGGTCTGGCAGGTGGAGATTGACGGGCAGAATTACCGCTTTGCCGCTGGAGAGTTCTCCAACTGCGTATGGGGATTCTATTTAGAAACTCAATCATAAACGAGGAGGTCATGATATGGATTTATTGAAACAATGCCAGCAATGGTTTGAACAGGATGAAGCGCAGAAGGTAATCGACGCTCTGGAAGCGATTTCCGCCGAGGAGCGCACCCCGGAACTGGACAGCGAATTGGCGAAGGCATATATCGCCATTGCAGATATAGGAGAACGGGAGCCTTTTGAAAAGGCGCTGGAACTTCTGGCTCCCCATGAGGAGCATTTTGCCGGAGATCACTGCTGGAATTATCGGATCGCTTCCGCTTATTATTACCTGGATGAGGAAGGTCCCGCCCTGCGTTACTTTAAAAAAGCCCTGGAAGCCCGCCCTGGAGACAAAGATACCCAGGAGTACATAGACGATTGCCGCCGTCGTTTGTCCTTGCCCCGGTTTGAAAAGAACTTCCATGAAAGGACGCAGGAAGCATGGGCAGCCTTTACTCAGATTGAGGCGGAGCTGCGTCAAATCATGGATACTGACGAAACGCACCAGCGCGGCGAAGAACTGGTTGAAAAATGTGGGAACGCACTCAAGACGGCCCTGCGTGATACTTCCTTTGAACTGGGCTTCAATGGCGAAAAGTATGAATTGATCCTCAGTCCAGAAGGGCTTCGCTCCCGCCTGTTCCCGTTGGTGTACTTCCAGAAGCAGGCCCCGGAATCGGTGCTTGAGCATTGGAATATCTGGGTAGGCCGCCAGCCCTGTGAGGGGTTCGAGCTGCGGGCTGGAGAGATCGAAGTTCAGGCTGAGGATGTGCAGATGTGGGTAGAGAAAACAGAGGATCAGCGGGTGAACCTGGTTCTTTACTGTGAAAAGCTGACGCCGATCTTGAAAGAGGACACAGACAAGGTCTGGTGGGCGCTCTCTATGCTGGTGGATCAAACCATCGGAGAAGTTTCCGCTATCGCCTTTGTTGCCGGGTTTGATGTTTATGCTCAGCCGAAAGACGAACCGGCCAAGCTACTTTCCGAACTGCCGGAGTTGCTGCAAAGCATGGGACTCTCCCTTTGGAGGGATGGCAGCGACTATCTGGAAAACAGTTATCTTGCCTATGAACTGGAACCGGTGGAAGATCCGGAGGCTGATTGGCGGCTGGATGTCTATACCGGTACCAGCCGCCTGCCGGTACTCATCAACGACTACCTGACTGCCCGCAGTGATATGGTGGATGAGTATCATCGTGACGGAATCGTGGCAGGGTTCATCTGCTACCCCTTGGCGGGCTTTACCGGCGAGGAGCGAAGCAAAGCCATTCTGGATTTCCGGGATGACCTGCGGGATACCATCCTGCGGGGTGCAGGAGCGGAAGCCGTGACCTTCCTGGGTGGGGCCACTGGTCTGTATTGTGGGTATCTGGATTTTATCGCCTGGGATCTGCCCGCTGTACTAACAGCAGCACAGGCATTCTTTGAGGGAAGCGACCTGCCCTATGCTCACTTCCACGCATTCCGGCGGGATGTGGGTGGTGTGCCGCTGCTGGACGAGAAAGAACCGGAGCCTGATATTCATGAGGAAACTGGCTCCCTGCTCTCGGCGGAGGATATTGAAACACTGGAATCCTTTGATGAAGGAACTGCCGCTTACTTTGGGAAAATGCTCGATTGGCTGGAGAATTTTATCAAAAGCGGCGTAGAAGAAGGAAGATTCAGCGAAAAGCAGGCTCATCAGGATCTTCAGATTGCCCTCTGGTACGCCTTCGCCAGCAACAATCTGAATGACTATATCCACTATTACCGCACTGTGGAATGGATGAAGGATTCCGAGAAAAATGCCGCAGGCTGCGCTACCTGGTACTACCGGTATTCTGTGGCGCTGATGCACTGCGGCAGACTGGAAGAAGCCTTCAGCTACGCGGAAAAAGGTGCCCAGGAGGAGCCGGACTACCCCTGGATCTGGCTACAGGTGGGCAAGCTGCGGGCGCATTTTGGCAATCAAACCGGCGCGTTAGATGCCGTCAAGCATGGATTGGAACTGGAACCGGGCGATTATGAGTTCCTGACCCTGAAAAAAGAGATTAAAGCCGGAGCTACCCTGGAGCAGATGCTGTGCCACTGGATTGACCCCGGTGCCGATCAAATGCTCCAGCAGGGGCGGGACGAAGATGCTGATGATAAACAGCGTGCCATAGCCTGTATCCGAGTAGACGAAGCAGGGCTTGCTGAATTTTATGAGCTGTTCCACCCAGAGCGGTATAACTATGAGAAAAACTCCCCCTGCTGTGAATTCCAATACCCGGTGAAGGAACATCTTGTGGAGCTCTCCTTCCGTATGAATGAAGCTGGCCTCTCTAAGATGGGAGCCGACTGGCTGCGGCAGCTCAAGGAACGGCTGGACAGCGGTGAATGGCTGACCCACACCCCCGAAGGAGAACCAGAGGGCATTCTAACAGGTGTGTTTGTGGACCAGACCCGCCGCATTGGTCTTGTCTATCAACAGCCGGGAGACGATCAGTATTTTCAGATTTTCCTGAACCCGGACGGCACGAAGGCGGATGCCTTCTGGTCCTCAAGAAAAAACAGCGAGCCGGAGGTTTATTCGGAGGATGAGATGTCTGCGATAGAGCAGCACATCAAAAACACCTTTGGTGAGTTTGAGAATGTGTTCCATGAGCTGGTTTCCCCTGACATCCATGTGGACATCTGCGTTGTTCCTCCCTCTGATGAGCGGGACTATTACACACTGGTAACGATGGGCATGGGTGCTCACCGGATGAATGTGCCGGAGGAACTGGCGGAATACAAGCTGGAACGAGCAGAGCTGGCCATCGCTCTGCCACCGGATTGGAAACTGGATGAGGAATCCCTGAAGGATGAGCGGTGGTACTGGCCGATTGGTCTCTTGAAAGTGTTGGCACGCCTGCCTATTTCCAACGATACCTGGCTGGGCTTTGGCCACACAATGGATAAGCAATCGCCGTTTGCAGAGGATACGGAACTCTGCGCCGCACTTCTGGTAGGTCCGCAGGATGTTGTCTGGAACGGAGGCGAAGTCTGCACTTTGCCGGGCGGCGAGGAGGTCAACTTCTATCAGGTGATCCCTCTCTATCGGAATGAGATGGAGTATAAGATGGAGCATGACGCGGATGCTCTGCTTAAAAAAATGGCAGGCATCAGTTTTGTGGTCAATCCCACCCGCCAGAATGCCATCACCAGAGGAACGCTTGCGGATGAGGAATTCACCGGCGATATGGACGATGCCGCCCGGCACCTGGAATCCATTCAGGAAAAGGGACTGCCGGTGGATGAGTTGAGCGCTTATAACCACATGGCAATCTATCTGCGCTGGTGCATGGAGCATGATTTGATGAGCGCGGAATTTATGGAACGGTACTGGGAGCAGGTGCAGCAGTTTATGGCAGATCTGAGCCGCGCCGATCTGCGTGGCTTTATCCGGGACCAGCTGAAAGGACAGCTCTTTGGGGCGCTGTTCAACAAGGAGGGCGCAGCCTTTGCCGGATACTACTATGGCGAGGCGGACAGCCCGTACTTCCCCGGCGACATTGATAACTATGCCTTGGAATATTTCGGCTCAGAACAATATTATTCCGATAAGTTCCAGGATGAAGCCTATCTGTTCATCCCATTTGATGAAAACTATTATCAGGCTATGGCAAAAGTTATGGAAAAGCGGTTCGTCAACTGGCAGGGACAGAGTTTCGATGAGGCCACTCTGGAGCCTTCAGACCTTGCGGAAGCCATGATGGAATATCTGGACTGTGAATGTACCTATTTTCCCTCAATGACGGATGATGACCCCATCATGTCGGCATACAACTATGCCAAACGAGAAAGTGTCAAAGAGGGATTTGTGCCAGTGCTCATCAAGGCGGATGACGAAACTTTGTGGGAATGCTTGATTATGAATTCCGACCCGGAAAGTGAGGGCGAGGACGACTATGCTTTCGACCCGGACAAAGTTGCCGAATACCGGAAGAAAATGCTCTCCGCCCCCGTCAAGAACAGTAAGGCAGTCCTGGAGGAAATGATTGGGCAGCGCAAGGAAGAAGCCGAGGATGACGATATGGACTGGAATGAGGAGATCCTGGGCGAGATGGAGGGCGGATATGATAACCGTCGTTTTTCAAGCTACTGGAATTCCGATAATAATATGACCTATCCTCTCATTCTGGCTAAAATCCCCGTGAAGAATCCTTGGGAGATTTTTGCCTATCTGCCCTTTGGTGGCTGGAATGAATGTCCTAACACGCCAGAGTTAATGGCAGTTGCGAAATACTGGTTTGAACAGCATGGGGCGGTGCCCGCTGCCATGAGCCACGACGAGTTGGAGTTCCTGCTCCCGGCTCCCGTTTCCGAGGAGAAGGCTATGGATGCAGCAGTGGAACTGTATGGCTTCTGTCCCGATGTGATTGACCAGGGGCCGGAGGACGCCACCGTGGGCGCTCTGGCCGATGTGCTGCGGCAGTCCACTGTTTGGTACTTCTGGTGGGATTGAAAGGAGGATTTTTGTGGGATACGATGTGAGTTTTCACCCGATTTCACCAGAGGAAATGCGGGAATGGTATTTTACTCCCTTAACCTGGATACAGCAGGGACAGGAGGAAAAAGTGCTGGCACTTGCCGCGCAGCATGGAATGGAGGATTTCTATGCAGAAAAATATCTGAATACCTTGCGCGTTGGGGCTGAAACGGAATCTAACGAGCTGTTTGACAAAAGCCACGGCTTCTATATTGCAGTAATCCAAGGGTTTTTCAGAGATTACTATTACACCAGAGGTAGTGCCTTTTCGTTCCTGGTGGAACAAAAGCCAGAATATGCGCGGTACTTCACCTCATGGGAACAAATCACTCCTGTTTCCTTTCCAAACCCCATGCAGAACCGAATCATCGAAAACTACTGCTCCGGTGTATATCTGTCTCCAGATCAGGTTGTGCAGCTTCTCAAAGACATGGAGCAGGACCCAAAAGTCCTTGAAGATCTGGAGGGGCTTTGGAGCAATGGACAGATCGCTGTGCTGAAAAAAGCACTTTCTGCTGCTGCAAAATCAGGAGCTGGTCTGTTGGAGGCCACTGAAGTGGTAGAGCCCAACCCCATCAGTCCGAATGAGAGCACAAGCTACTCCAATCTGTACCATTGTGATCGGGACGGGGTGTATCTCTACATAGATGCCGTCAGTGGTCAATTAGCGGATGCGATTGGGAAAAACGAAGGACGAACATAAGCAGTTGGCGACATTTATCAAGGGGGTGGCACATTGAGCTACACAAAATTCAGCAAGGAAGTAACCAAGTGGCTGAAAGCCAATGGGCTGCCCTGTTATGGAACAGCCTATGATGGTCCTGAAGTGACTCAAACCAGACTGGATGCATGGATGCAAGGAAGTAAGATGATCGCACAGAAGTGGATCTCGGAAAAGCGTTATCAGGAATTGATTTCTTGTGCTCATGGCGGCTGGTATCAGGATGATGTGCTCTTTGAACCATTAGCAATCCATTTCGTAAAGAATCATTTGTTCGACGAGCTTCGATTTTTATGTGAGCATGATATTAGACATTCTGTGAAAAATCTGCTGTCAACGATTAAATCGGAAAAAGAGGAGCACAAAACGCTGGACATAACGGCTGTTCAGTGCATAAATGTTGAGGTCTATATGGCGGGACGCGGTTATTCCCAACTGGGCGAGATTGCCAAGTACAGAAAGAAATCATTGGATCAGATTATTCGCTATATAGGATACCTGGAGCAAATACAAGCGCCTGTCGAATATTTTGAAATAGTGCGAGACCTACAAAAGAAAGTTATTGATCTGTCTGTGAAACCGAAAGACTTGAAACAGTTTTGTTTTCAGCTACAAGTTTAGTTGTAAACAAAAAGACGGAGGTGAAAAAATGAACAGCCAGAAACGCCTACTTCTCACCCTGAAATACTTATGGGAGAAGACGGATGAGGAACATCCAGCCACCTTAAAGGAAATCGGTGAATATCTTCAGCAGAACGGCATTGAAACAACACGAAAGACCTTGCAGGCAGATATCAATCTTCTCACAGAATTCGGCATAGATGTCATATGCAATCACAGTACACAGAATCAATATCATATCGGAGAGCGTGTCTTTGAGATACCGGAAGTAAAATTGCTGGTGGACGCTGTGCAGTCAGCTCGCTTCATAACCGCCAAAAAGAGTAAAACATTGATCAAAAAGCTCTCTTCGTTTGTAGGAGATCCGCAAGCAGATATTCTTAAACGGCAGCTCTATGTCGACCATCGGTTAAAGGCAGAAAATGAAAACATCTATTTCACCGTTGATCTGATCCATCAAGCCATACAGTTAAAAAAGCGGGTTACTTTCCAATACTACTATTACACACCAAACAAGAAGAAAGAACTAAAGCATAACGGAAAAGTCTATGTTTTTTCTCCTTTCGCATTGATCTGGAATGATGACAGCTATTATGTCATTGGCTACAGCGACAGCCATCAGAAGATCGTAAAGTTCCGCATCGACCGAATATATGGTATGAAAATCAGCGATAAGTTTGCAGTGAGAAAACCGGAGGGCTTTAAAGTATCTGACTACTTTTCACAGGTATTTTCTATGTACGAAGGAACAGAAAGCGAAATCACCCTTCTGTGCGAAAATGAACTGATGACTTATGTAATAGACCGGTTCGGAGAAAGTGTGCCGGTTACCCCGTCAGATGAAAATCATTTTTCAGCAACCGTCAAAGTTTCCCTCAGCCAAACTTTTTACGGATGGGTGTTTTCCTTTGGAGGCAAAATGAAGATACAGGCACCGCAGGAGGCTGTGGACGGCTTTCAAAACCTTCTGCAGAAGTTTCAATAGATAAAATTTGCTTGAGGTGGGTTAAAACGAACCCACCTCATTTTTTTGCTATTGTTTTAGAACATCCGTTCTGATATAATCGAGGCACAGAGAACAAAAAGTTCTCTGTGCGAAAGGATGACAAAATTATGATAAAAAGTGAGGAACGCATCCGGAATATCAAAGAATATATTTTAGAATTTCAGTTTACATATCACAGAACACCGACAATGGCACAGATTGCAGAAGCTGTCGGCACAGTAAAGAGCAATGTGTATAAATACCTCGCCGAAATGGAAGAACGAGGGATCCTAACACGAAGAAAACGGGAAATTGTAATCAACGATACAATCCAAGCAAGTCCTGAACTCAACCGTGTCCCGATACTCGGTAATGTATCCTGCGGTCTGCCGGAATATACAGAGGAAAACTTTGAGGAATATGTGCCTTTGCCTGTGGCGCTGTTCGGACAGGGAGATTTTTTTATTCTGCGGGCAAGCGGAAATTCCATGATAGAAGCAGGTATCGAACCCGGCGACCTTGTGGTAGTTCGCAAGCAAAATACCGCAGAAGAAGGAGATATTGTCGTTGCACTTGTGGACAACGAAACCACACTCAAGCGGTTCTACCGAGATAAAAAACATCGGTGTATCCGATTGCACCCTGAAAACAGAAGGATGAAGGATATCCATGTTCAGGACTGCACTATACAGGGTGTTGCTCAAAATGTCATTAAAGCACTGTAAGTACATTGAATGAAGGAGGGGTTAAGATGCAGGTATATGTGTCCAACAGAGAAATCGAACAAATAGCGGAAGGACTGGTTCATGTGGCCTGCGGGAAGCCTCCTCCGAAACGGATAGATATTGACGCTGTTGCGGTGTATCTTGGGCTGACAGTCCGGTATGAAAAATTTGCGGAAAGCGATCCGGACAAGATCGGCTTCACTTCGGACGGAAAGAGTGCATTGACTGTTTTTCGCAACGGACAAAAACAGAGAATCATATTTCCGAAAGAGACCATCGTCCTTGACAGCTTTCTCCAGTACCCATGCGAAAGCAGCCGGCGGCGATTTACATTAGCGCATGAAATCAGCCACATCCTGATCAACAGAGCTGATCCGACTCATACAGCTCCCTGTTTTAACCGAGTCTATGATACAGAAAGAAAGTATGACCTGAATGAACTGCACGAAAGAATGAATCTTGGTGAATGTCAGGCGAATACAATGGCAGCTATCATCCTTATGCCGAAAGAGCTTCTCACCGCATCTGTCCGCAGGCATTTCCGAAAAAGCAGGATTCCCGTATACGGCGATTGTGTTTTCCTGCCTGAGATAAAACCAAGTATGCAGGCGATGGCAGATGAGCTTGGCGTATCTTTTACAGCTATGCTGATTCAGTTGAGAAAATACGGTCTTCTGGAAGAACGGGATATGGCAGAATACTTTGATAAGATAAAGGTAGGTGATAGAAATGGATAGCTGTCAGAGCAAACAACGATACGACCGTCCCCCGCCCCTGCCTGAAATACAGAAGAAACTTGATTTATGCGAAGAAGAAGCGGCTGATTTAACACTGCGTGAGATCAGATGTCCGCGATGCAATTTTGTAATTGACAAAGTGTTTTCCGATGCAAAAGGACATTTTCTTTCCAAATGTCCCAAGTGTAAAGCACAGTATATCATGAACTTCGCCTACTTCCGAAGACAGAAAGGAATCAGACGCCTCAAGTTAAAATATTACGGCGATGATTACTTCGAAAAAATGAATAATAAATAACGACTTTATATCGCGTATGCGGAGCCGATCTCAAGATCGTGACTGCCTTAGCACCGTACAAAGCCGGAATCCGACAGGATAACCCCTGTCTGTGATTCTGCTTTTACGGTGCTTTTTTTGTGCCTTCGCATCCGCTTTGTACGATGATAAGAAGTCCTTTCCACGGCTGAACCGCTTCAGAAAGGACTTCTTTATGTATACGGTCTTTTGGCAGAGCGCTATAGCCAGATATCCGTGATCTCCGAATTTTTGATTTCACTCAATTTCAAAAATTCAAAGGAGATTATCGAAATGGCTTTTAATTACGCACGAGAAAGGAAAAAATTTGAAAAAGAATGGAAACGGCTAAGAAGCAAATATACAGCTGCCGGAATGTCTTTAGAAGACATTGAAGCAATGCGGCAATTCGACTTGAAGGTATTCAACAGTGACCGGAGATATTTCAGCCATACACAGCCATTGCTGTCCAGCGACTGCGGCGAAGATGATTCGGGACAGGAAGATAAGTCTGTCTTATTGGAACGGTTTTCCGAAACGATGTCAGTAACAGATGATGGTGTTTCTTTCCACGGTCGTTATTGGTGGATTGAAGAACTGGATACACCAGAGCTGATACAGGCAATCAAAATGCTTTCTGATAACGACAAAGAACTTCTAACCTTATATTTTTTTGACGGCTATTCACAGTCTGAAATTGCTGAGTTTTACGGGATATCTCAAAAAAACATCAGTAAAAAAATATCGAGAATTAAAAAAAATTTACGCAAAGGGGTATAAAAAACGGCTTCTCGCAGCCTACCACATGAGGAGATAAATTTTCCTCCCCGTTTTCCTACATTTCAGAAAAACGGGCTGCTCCTTGAAAACTGAATAGTACAGCGCATCTTTTACCTTCCTTCTGCCGTCGGGAAAAACCCGGCAAGCCACAAGAGCAAATGCTCAGACGGTACGGCGCAACCGTACCGACGGCGATGACAAGCAGAAGCAATAATGATACTTCCGTCCAGTCCTAAAGTCGAGCGTGATAGAACCGTCGCAACAATGGAGGGCGGCCCGGTGAGAACCACGGGGTGGTGAGATTCCAATGAGGCTGAATGCACAGCCGGAAGATGCGTTCCCGAAACCGAGGGGCGGCGTGGATCGAATATCGGTTAACTACAAAACGATTGATATCACAAGGCGGTCGTTTGATTTTTAAGCGACCGCCTTTTTACATTTATGCGGAGGAAATAAAATGGATGAAGTCAAAAGAGGCGAACTATATTATGCAGACCTCTCTCCTGTTGTGGGCAGCGAACAAGGCGGTATTCGACCTGTCCTCATTTTACAGAACGATAAAACAAATCAAAACAGTACAATCACAATTGTAGCGGCTATGACCAGCCAAATAAAAAACAATCTGCGGACTCATGTAAAAGTCAGCGGACACGGGCTGAAAAAAGAATCCCTCATTCTTTTGGAACAGATCAGAACAATAGATAAAGTTCGGCTGATGCAGTACATCGGAAGACTTGGAGATAACGATATGAAAAAGATAGACCGTGCTCTTACAGAGAGCTTATGCTCAGAGTGCTCATCGCCCAAGATCGTTCCAGTGCTAGAGAATGTGATTTTGCCCTCTTTTTTGTAAATAAAGGGGGCGTCTTCATACTTGTAGTCAAATTGGTTAATTACTGCAAGAGAATAATCGTTAGCTTTTCTGGAGTTGGGAATATCTATATTCACACGGAAAATGCCATCCGTTTTAATATAGTCGGACAGCCTAAGAATATAGCCATATTCATCAGTTTTGTCTTGCGTATTACATTTTATTGCTCGTGCAATATCAAAGCGATATTTTTCCTCATTGATTCTAATCAGTGTTCCTCTCTCTTGAGTAGGTGACATGCGAAAATAGATTGATGGAACGGCGGAAAAAACGGGGTGTTTTACTCCTTCGCGCATGACATATACACCATTTTTCAGGTTGTTTTTCAAAAGGCCGTCTTCCAGCGCACTCCCCACCGGCAAAGCTCGTCCATCGGGAAGTCGAATAATATCCCCTTTAATCAGTTCCATACTGTACAGATTCAGTCCGTTTAGATATTCACAGTTATAAACAGCGTCAGAATCTGTATACAAAGCATCCTCTGTATGTGTAAATGCAAACGCATCCCCAATCGGCAGAGCGTCTGTATAATGGATCAACTCCCAATTGTTATCAAAGAAACGAATGCACGCTGCTCTGATATTGGTAAACTTATGGATTACCTCTGCGTCATTCTTGATAAGTTCAATTCGGATGCTGTCGAAAATATTATCGGAAGGAATGTAAATATCGGAAACGATTCGCGTTTTGCAACCGGTTACACAGTTTTCCGATTCTGCTTCAAGAGTTTTTTCAACATTGGAAAAGGCAATTTTCCAATGTAGGTTTGGCAACTCCTCATTTGTTGCTAAGTGAATATACTGCGGCGGCAAGACAAGCTCAAAACGGTTTTGACTTCCATTGTAACGCAAATACGGAGAACTATATCTCTTTTCTCCTCTTTTGGTTAATCCCGCAATAGCTTTCTTCGCTTGATCGAATTTCTTTGACTCGTCAGCCCACTTGCAAAACAGTTGAGCAATCCGATTCTGTGATGTTCTTGGGAACAGTCCATAGAACAGAGCATTATCCATAAACCGCAAAATTTTGCCAACTCGAATTTTACAGCCTCTCGTATTGAATGCGACTGCATCAGATGTGTGCTTTTTTATTTTATATGCTCTGGCTGTATTCTCACCGCTCGCCATAGATTGCATCAAATAATCTCGCATTTCCTTACTATTACTCGTAAGGTCACGCTCTAAGTCTATTTGATAATATGCAAAAAGGAAATCAAAGAGGTCACTCGCATAATAGTTTGTTATAAAGCAATGCAGAAGAATATTGTTCATCATTTCATTCTCTGCTACTTTGTATTTGTTGTATTTTTCGAGTGTTTTATAGAAGCTGCGTCCAATCCATTTCTGGTATGAACCCGGCAATTCCATGTCAATTTCTCGCTCAACATGGGGCCAAAACCGACCATCATATTTATGAATGCCGATTTGAACCAGCGCAACCGCAAAGATTGGGCTAGTGATATATCTCTCGGATGTGTTCAGATATTTTCTGCAAATACTGCGAAGATATGCCTTAAGAAGGATATATTCATCCTCACTTATTACAATATCGCCAATATACCGACATGTTTTGAACTGACGGTTGATCTTTGTATTCAAATGCTTTTGAAGTTTTTTGTCCTGAAGTACTTGAGCGATGTGATTTGTATCCATTTCGACATTCTCTCCTAACAACAAGCTTTGTATTCTTTCCATCGAGTTATTCAAATTGCATCCGTATTGCAGCAGTAAAATAGTAATTCTGCTTCTGCATAATCAGATATCGCGCTGGTCTTCCCGCAAGGAACCTTGTTGGGCATTGTTAAGTGGATTTTTTTCGTGTATTAACAGGTTTCACAAACAACTATAGTCGACAGGCACATATTTGTGCCCGGTTTTACAAACACATTATATCACTTTTTGCCAATTATTCAATTGAATATTTCGTTTTTCATCACTTTGCTGCCATTTTCACCGATAATCACCCAGCAAACGGTAAAGAAAGTGTTAAATGAAGTTCATCATCGGTAAATTAAGGAAAAGCGTCACCTCTGCAGTTCCAAAATGTGGTCCCTCATTTTCTTCAACGCTCTGTTATAAGTCCGCTCGGAAGCCTTATCGGACTTGCGGCTGGCAGCGTGGGAGATTTCTTCAAAGGTCATGGGTTTTATGGGCCTGTACTCGATTTCACCGTTTATCAGCACTGCTTTCCTGACCGACCAGCAGGTATCGCAGAAGCCAAGATGCTTGGCAACCGTGCGCTGTTCCCGGTAGGTCAGGCTGCCGTAAGCCTCGTACAGTGCGTCATATAGCACCGCCCGAAAATACAGCTTGTCTGGCTGCGAGGTGGTGTCCACCGAAATGTCTTCCGCCGTTTCCCCGCCGTCCTCATCGTACTGCCGGTAAAAATCTACTCGGCGTTCATTCAGCGTGCCTATCGCAATGTACTTGCGGACGCTCTTTTCCCCCATTCCGATTTCATCGGCAATTCGCTGGATGCAGCTGTCACTGCAATCATCGCCGTTTAGATGGTAAATCGCCATAATGCGCCGCAGGACGGGATAAGTATCTGCCGTCATGGTGATAACACCGCTTTGCGCCGTGCGGATATAGTCACCCACGCCGTCCTGCATATACCGCGTTTGAAAAGCGGCAAACGGTGCGCCAACAGCCGGGTCGTACATTTGAAGGGCGACCAAGATACCGCACACCGCCGCCTGTTTGATGTCCGCAAAATGCTCCGCCATAGCGTATCGTTCGCAGACGGCCTGCGCCAGTTTATTAAGCGCAGGTTCCTGATCGTGGAGGTACCAAACCAGATACTTTTCCTCTTTTTCGGTGAGATAGCGGACAATGTATTCCTGGGCTGGCAGCTTCGGCGGCGCAGGGTCAAGGCGGTACATCCGGCGCTCCAAAAGATACCGCTGTTGCTCTAAAACTTCATTCTGTTCTTCAGACACCGGATGCACCTCCCATCATTTCATTCTTTTGTCCGTGTCAGCGTACAGCTTAGTACGCTCCAAGTCGGTAAAGTAATTTGCTTTGGCGTAGGCATCATCTTCCTCTGCCTGTTCCAAGCGGCGTTTTGCCATTTCCTGCGCCGCCTGCGCAAACTCGGTAGAGATCGTTCCCCGGCTCTTTTCGGAACGTATCCCCGAGCAACGGCGGTCATAGGCGGCCTTCAGCGGGTTATCCTTTGCCCGTTCCGCTTTGCCCCGAATGATGGCGTACCGGCGGCAGCTGATCTTTTCACCATGGTACAACTCCGGTGCCGTGCCATAGGTGCAGTATTTCTGCCGCCGTGCACTCTGCATTAGGAAATACTGCTTGCAAACCTCGCACTGCCTCGGGTAATGCCCGTGGTGCAGCCCTTCAAAGAAGTCCGTCAAAACAAAGCTGTAGTAGCTCGCAAAGGCCATTCTTCGGGCGGTGACGAGAATACGACTGTTTCGCCGTTTCGGGAGAGCAATGTATTCCGTGTGCAAGGGAAATGAATTCGTCCCGAATATCTCCGTTGCAATGGGCAGCAAATGCCGCTCGTCAAAGCGGTCGGCTTCATCCACACGGGAAGCGAATTTCTTAAATTGCTCAAACGCCTTGCGCATATCCTCCGGGATAGCATCATAAAAGCGGAGAGTACTTAAAACGGTTGCGTACATCATTTCACCATTCTTGAACAGCGCTTTATCATATTCAGGAGAGAACACGCCATCGAATTGCGCTATTGCTGCCCTGCGCCGCAGATAGTCGGAAAGGGCAGCAGCGCTGTTTTCCGTGAATAGTTCTGCAATTCGCTGTCTCTCCGCCGCAATGTCCAAGGAGGAAAAAGGCTTGAGCTTCGGCAGGGTTTGCAGGATCGTAAGGATCTCCTTTCCGGCCTTAATAAAATCTGTTTCGTTCAGATACCCGGCGCATAGCTGCTCCTGCACATTCCAGTTACTTTGCCGGAACACGGCGATCCTCGCCGCCGTGTCATCTTTATAATACAGATTCAAAAGCTGCACCGCAAAGGTTCCTGCCGGGTAGCTTTTGCCGCCTATATGTACACGACCGTCCCGGTAAACGGCAGTAAGGAAGCCAAGTCCATCGCTCATACGCCCTGCCTCCTTCTATATTCTATCAAGCCAAGTGTCCCATAAACCGGTCTTGCGGTGATGAAAAGCCAAGATGTTTTTTCTCCGAATCGCCAAATAGAAACATTTGTTCTATATAATTGTAGCAGAAAAGCGCCTGATATTCAAGGCTTTTTCCCGATGTTGCGGACAGCGTTTTTGCTGTGTTGCTATAAACATACCCTTTTTAGCTGTTTCCCCCATTCAATATACAGAAGGCAGTCATCGAGCCGTCGAGATCACACTCGGCGGCTTTTTTGCTGCCCGTAAAACAGGAAGGAGGTTTAGTCTATGGTATTCAGAATTACGCCAAGGCAACGGGCAAAAATCAAAACCCTTGTTCACAAGACTTGCTGTAATTGCTATAAGGGTAACTGTCTGCTGCTGGATGACCTTGAAATGTTCGGCTGAGCCAAAACGCCGAGATGTGGCTCAAATTGCAATATTCGCAGCCGAATCAGAGCCACTTTGGCGCAGAAACAAGATGTATCCCAAGGGGCAAGAAAGCGACTTTCAGTATCGTGCAGCGTAGAAATTCGCTGAAATCTCGGTATCTGACATCCGCTTTTCTTTATGCTCTGCGGGGTGCGTCTCACGATATAACAAGCAGGGACTTTGTGTGCCACAGAAGTCCCAATCACAGCCGAAATCGGCTGACTCTTTGGGGGCGCAGCCCCCAATCCCCCAGTGAAAGGAGAGATGTGTATGGAAAAAGATATGCGCATCGCCGTCCGCGTGACGGCAAAGGAGAAGGAAAAGATTCAAACCAAAGCCCGAAAATGCGGGCTGAGTACAGCCGAATATGTGAAGCAAAGAGCGTTGGGGTATGAGCCGAGAACGGTTCCGCCTGACGCTCTTTTTGCTTGTCTTGAAAAGCTTGGCGAGCTTGCGGACAAGGCGAGTTCACCGGAGCTGGACAAAGAAATCTGCACGGTGCTGAAACACATCACAGCAGAATTCCTGCTGCCGGGAAAGGGGTGATGCGGTATGGCGGTGACAGGCTTTTGGCCTGTGTTCAAGGACCTGAAAGCCACGCTGGACTACGCCGACAATCCCGACAAGACTACCGACCCGGAATATCTCGACGAGGATCTATACGCTGCCCTGCGCTACGCAGAGAACGACGATAAGACCGACCGCAAGATGTTCGTGGGCGGTATCAACTGCTCAGCGCAAAACGCCTACGCCGAGATGATTGCCGTCCAGCGGCGATTCGGTCTGCGTGGCAAGGTGGTCGGTTACCACGGCATTCAGAGCTTTCGTGAGGGCGAGGTCACGCCGGAGCAGGCGTTTGCCATCGGCAAGGAGACAGCACGGCGGATGTGGGGCGACCGGTATCAGGTGTTCGTTATCGTCCACCTGAACACCGACAATGTTCACTGCCATTTTGTTGTGAATCCCGTGTCCTTTAAGGACGGCGCAAAGTTCAAAAACAAAATCGGCGACCACAAGGAGCTGCGTAGAATCTCCGATGAAATCTGCCGGGAGCACGAGCTGTCGGTATTGGAAAACAGCGAGTTTTACAGTAAGGGCAAAAAGAAAGAATATTGGGTTCACAAGGCCGGCAAGAAAACCCACCGGGACTATCTGCGGGAGGATGTGGAATACTGCCTGTCCTTTGCGACCAGCCCCAGAGAATTTGAAAGTCAGCTTTATGCGCTCGGGTATATCCTTGACCCTGTGCGCTTTTCGGTCAAGGCAAAGCATTGGGAGCGTGCCGTGCGGCTGAGTAACATCGGCTTTTCCAAAGATCGTGTCAACGCACAGCTGCGGCAGAACGCCGAAAATCGGTATCGGCTATTTACCTTGGAATACCGACCGCCGTACAAGCCGAAGAAATTTCCGCTGGAGGACGAGCTGCGAAAGCTGGGGTTCTCCATTGAACACAGCTATGACACCGCCGCCGTTTTGGTTGATACGCTTTTTTATATCATTATCACCGTCGTTCAAATTGTAGCCGAGCTTGCCGATGTAATGCTGCTGTCGCCGGATTTGCGGGCGGCGGAAAAGGATTTGAAGGAGCTGGTTGCCGACTATCACTTCTTGCAGGAGCACGGTATCCATACGACAGCTGACCTGCAAGCAAATATTGAGCAATCCAAGGCAGAGCTTTCCGCTTTGGAGCGTGAGCGCAGCAATATCAGCAACCGTATCCGCCGTCCCAAGTCGCCGGAGGAACAGGCGCAAAATAAGGAACGCCGCAAGGCGTTATCCAGGCAGATGAAGCCTGTAAGGGAGCGCCTGCGCCGTGCAGAGCGGATTTTAGAGAAATCCCCGCATCTGTATGAATTGCTAAAACAAGAGCACGAGCTGGAGAAAAAAGCCCGTGCAAGATACAAAGAAAGAGGGAGATAAAAATGAAAAATACGATGAAAAAGCCGGTGGCAATTCCGGTAGAAAAATTGCGCCCCTTTGCCGGACACCCGTTCAAGGTCAGGGACGATGACGAGATGAACACGCTGATCGAAAGCATACAGACACAAGGCGTTCTTTCGCCGCTGATTGTCCGACCGATTGAAAATACAGATGAATATGAGGTAATAAGCGGCCACCGCCGCTTATACGCCGCACAAAAGGCGGGGATCACCGAGGTCCCTGCCTTGATTTATGCCCTCGACCGGGATGCTGCCGCCATTGCGGTGGTGGACAGCAACCTCCACCGGGAGTATATTTTGCCCTCCGAAAAGGCGTTTGCGTATAAGTTGAAAGCTGATGCCCTGAAGCATCAGGGACAAAGAACAGACATAACTTCGGAGCAAATTGCGCCGAAGTTGTCCACGGAGGTAATCGGAGAGCAAGAAGGAATTAGCAAGGACACCGTTAAGCGCTATATCCGCCTGACCTATCTCATCCCAGAGTTCCTTGAAAAGATGGATAAAGGTGAAATCGCCCTATCCGTCGGTGTGGAACTATCCTACCTTGACGAATCCAGCCAGCGGGAGGTTTTGGAACAGTGTGCCATCAACGACTGCACCCCGTCCTATTCGCAGGCTTGGCGGATGCACAAGGCCGTCCGGGAAGGGACGCTCACCACGGCGGTCATTCAAACCATAATGAGTGAGGAAAAAGCCAACCAGAAGGCCCGACTCAAGATTCCAATGGAACGCATCCGCAAGTATTTCCCCCAGAGCTATACTGCCGCTCAGATTGAGGACGCCGTGGTGAAGCTCTGCGAGCGGGACTACCGCCGACGAACCGACCGAGCGCGATAAGGAGGTGCGGCCTATGGGAGAATATTGCAAGATCGACTACACGCAGGTCGCACTGCCGGAGGAACTGCTTACCTCCTTTGCCAAGGCCATGCTCCCGGAGCTGCGTAAGTTTTACGCCAGCGACGAGGGCAGGGCCTATTTTGCAAAGTGGCTCCTGAAGCACCCGGAATATGCGGCACATTCGACACCGGAGAGCGGATGACTATAATAAAAATCGGAGAGGAGGATTCTGTATGAATGTAGTCATTTACGCCCGCTTTTCCAGCCACAGCCAGACGGAGCAGTCCATTGAGGGACAGCTCAAGGTGTGCTATGAATATGCGGAGTCGAATCATTATACCGTTGTCGGAGAATATATTGACCGGGCCATCAGCGGCACCACGGACAACCGTGCCGAATTTCAGCGGATGATCTCCGACAGCGACAAGCACACCTTTGATGGCGTTTTGGTATATCAGCTGGACCGTTTTGCCCGCAACCGCTATGACAGTGCTATCAACAAGGCGAAACTGAAAAAGAACGGTGTCCGGGTGCTGTCTGCCAAAGAGAATATTGCGGATGACGCTTCCGGTATCTTGGTGGAGGGCGTTCTGGAAAGTATGGCGGAATACTACTCCGTGGAGCTTTCTCAGAAGATCCATCGGGGTATGGCCATCAATGCCGAAAAGTGCCTGTCCAATGGCAGCAACCCCGGCCTGGGCTTCAAGGTCGATGGCGAGCGGCGGTTCTATGTGGATGAGGAGGAAGCCGCCATTGTCCGTGAGATTTATGAGCGCTACGCCAGCGGCGAGACGAAAGCGGAGATCATCCGGGATCTGAAACGGCGCAGGGTCAAGACCTCCCTCGGTAAGGAATTTAGTCCCAACAGTCTCAGTCACCTGCTCAGCAACAAGCGTTATATCGGCGTCTATCTTTACAAAGGAAAGGAAACACCCGGCGGGATGCCTCGCATTCTGGATGATGACCTATTTTACCGGGTGCAATCGATGATGAACAAAAACAAAAATGCGCAGGCTCGAACTCACGGCGAGGGCGAATACCTGCTGACCACAAAGCTGTTCTGCAGACACTGCAAGGAAATGATGGTGGGCTACGGCGGCACCAGCAAGACCGGCAGGCAATATCACTACTATATGTGCAAAAACGCCCGCAGGAAAAAGTGCGGCAAGAAGATCGTCAGCAAGTCTTATATCGAGGACCGTGTGGTCAACGAGTGTTTGAAAATGCTGACCGAGGAGAAAATCCGCTTCATTGCCAAGAAGGTGGCTGAGGAGTGCGCCAAAAGCCCGGACAACCTGACCGCCAAGGCACTGAAAAAAGCAATCCGAGAGGCGGATACGGCCATTGAAAATCTCTGGAAAGCCATTGAGCAGGGGCAGGCCGTGGAGATGCTGACGGAGCGGCTCAACAAGCGCATAGCAGAAAAGGCGGAGCTGGAGGCAGAACTCGCCATCGAGGAAAACAAGAAGATCACGCTGACGGAGGCACAGATTTTGGCCTTTCTGGACTATGTCTGCGAGATGCCCGCCGATGATGTGAACAAGCGCCGAGCCATCATCAATATCTTTGTTCATTCCATCTATCTGTATGACGACCACTTTACCCTCATCATCAACGCCAGCAAGAAGCCGTTGAGCATTGACAATATCCCACTGGATGATATAGAAACGGCATTTGAAGGCGAAACCGGAGCTTCGGAGGGGTGTTCATCCTTGAGCACCCCTGCTCCACCAAAAATAAAGAGGCACACTTTCGTGTGCCTCTTTATTTTTGGTGGGGCTACTTCATTCTGCCGTCGCCGGCCATGAGGGCGGTCATCTCCTCAATGCGCTCCAGTGGGAATGGGGGCTCACACAGGGGCCTCATGGCGATGGACATGAGCTTCATGGGGTTGTCGTCCGCCGCCACACGGTTGGAGCTGAGCGTTCCGCAGCGCTTGCAGCGGTGGATGATCGCCCATTCACCGCCCCTGCGTACCCAGACCGCCACCGGCTCCATGATGCCGCCGCAGTCGGCAGCCCGGTCGCCGGGCTCGATGTCTACGTGCAGGCTGGAAAGGCAGTTGGGGCAGTGGTTACGGTGGTCGCTGCCGGCCTCCTGCGGTGTGCAGAGTCGGCCGCAGACCTTGCAGGTGAAGGTGTCATTGCAGGGATGGGTCTTGTAGTAGCCTTTTTCAAAAGTCTTCCGCTTGTTTTCGCGGTTCATGGTGTTTCCTCCTGAAGATGTGTTTTCATGCTCCGGGAGGAATGGCGTGCATATCGCCATCGATCGACAGGGGCAGGCGTGTTTGCTCTTGTCAATCGATGGCTGCCAGACCTCCCGGTCAGGCCACACGCTCCAGTGTCAGGGTATTGAGATTCAAACGCGTCTCCTTAATAAAATGTGTATTGTGCCCTGCGGGCACTGACGACAGGGTACTCTCCGCGCCGCCGTTTGTCAAGAGCCTACGCGTGCCTGAACACCTTTTTCTCCAACGCAAAGATGCGCGGACTGAAGGTGTCCGGCTCCATCGTATCATACGTCTCGCGGTAGATCTCCATACGGCTGTCCACCGCGTCGATCAGGCTCAGCAGCTCCGCCTCGGCGCACAGAGGGCGCACCGCCGCGCCGAACTCCGGCTCACCGTGGTGGGAGAGGATCAGGTGCTGCAGCAGCACGGACTTCTCCTCCGGCACGCCCAAGCGGGCGGCAGTCTCCGCCGCGTCCTGCGCTCCCATGACCAGGTGCCCCAGCAGCTGCCCCTTAATAGAGTAATCCGTGGCCAGACCCAGCTGCGAGAACACGAACTCCTGCGCCTTGGCCATATCGTGGAGCAGCGTCCCCGTCAGCAGCAGGCTGCGGTCGATGGTCTCCGGGTACATTCCCGCCAGGAAGTCCGCGATCTTCACCATGTTGGCGGTGTGCATCAGCAGGCCGCCCAGGAAGGCGTGGTGTACGCTCTTGGCGGCGGGGATGGACGCGAGCGTCTCCCCGTGGGCCTCCAGCATGGCTTCGGCCACGGCACGGTAGTCCGGGTCCGTAATGGAGGCCGCCGCACGGCGCAGATCCTCCATCGCCGCGCCGCAGTCGATAGGCGCAGTGGGCACCAGGGCAGACACATCCACCGGATCCTCCTGGGCCGCCTGACGGATACGCGCGGCGGTGAACTGCGCGGTGCCCCGATACTCGCCCACGGTACCCCGCACCTTGACCACGGTGCCCTCGTCGGCGGCGGTCAGCGGCCCGGTATAGTCCCAGACCTTCAGCTCCATGGTGCCGGTACGGTCGCTGAGCGCTCCGGTCAGGAATGGCTTGCCGTTGGCGGCCACCTTGGGGTTGGCGGACTTGAGTATGTAGTAGCCCTCGATCTCGTCGCCGGGGGTCATGGCGTTGATGGACTTGTTGTATTCCACAGGCATATCCTCCCTTTCTCATATTATTGCTATGATACCACGTTTGCCGAAAGCGGGCAAGTGCCCAGGTGATCTTGCCGTTTCCCCTGCAACGTTACCGCCAGACAAAAATTTTGGCAGTCAAACACCGTTTGTATTTTGGTTCGCGACAGGAAAACTCGTAAAAGTCCCTCATTGTTAATAACTTTTACAAGTTTCTTTTTACGGCAATTCTTTACAGGCTTCGACCTTTTATTTATGACATTTTTATGTACACGCCGCAAAGATTAACGTGCAATTTATTCACTCAGTGTTATAATCTGAGCATGATTTTTCGGGACGATCCGGACGTTCCGGAAAGAGAAAATCCACTTTACAAAGGAGAGTGTGTTTTTGTGACGACATTCATCATCGGCCTCGTTATTTTGCTGGGCGGTGCTGCACTGTACGGCCGCTTCTGCGAAAAGGTCTTTGGTCCTGACGACCGCAAGACGCCCGCCTACACCAAGGAGGACGGCGTTGACTTCGTTCCCATGAAGGGCTGGAAGAACAGCCTGATCAACCTGCTGAACATCGCGGGCACCGGCCCCATCCTCGGGCCGATCCAGGGCATCCTCTTTGGGCCCATCGCGTTCCTGACCATCCCCATCGGCAACGTCATCGGCGGCGCCATGCACGACTATTTCTCCGGCATGATCTGCCTGCGCGACGGCGGCACCCAGATGCCTGAGATGATCCGCCGGTACTCCACCAAGGGTATCTATAAGTTCTACAACGTGTTCGTGTGCGTGCTGCTGCTGCTGGTGGGCGCTGTGTTCATCTACACCCCCGGCGACATCGCCGCCACGCAGCTCTTTGGCTTTGACGGCAAGGCTACCTCCGTCTCCACGTGGGTCATCTACGGTGTCATCTTCCTGTATTATCTGATCGCCACCGTGTTCCCCATCGACGCCATCATCGGCAAGATCTACCCCATCTTCGGCGGTATCCTGCTGTTCTCCGCCATCGGCATCTTCATCGGCATCTTCGTCACCGGTATGCCCCTGATGAACATCTGGGACAGCTGGGCTGCTCCCGTGCTGAGCCTCACCGGTGCTGACGGCACCGTGGGTACGTTCACCTACGCGGACTACTTCTCCACCAAGCACTTCCTGCCCATCTTCTTCGTGACGGTGGCCTGCGGCATTCTGTCCGGCTTCCACTCCACCCAGACCGCTATCATCTCCCGCACCATGAAGAGCGAGCGTCAGGGCCGCAACACCTTCTACAACATGATGGTGCTGGAGGGCTTCATCGCCATGGTTTGGGCTGCCGGCGCCATGGGCGTGTACAACCTGGCTTTGCAGGAGCCCAATGCCGGGCTGGCTACCGGCACCGTGGGCGTGGTCTGCAAGTACCTGCTGGGTCATGTGGGCGGCATCATCGCCCTGCTGGGCGTCATCGTGCTGCCCATCACCTCCGGTGATACGGCACTGCGCGCCCTGCGCCTGAGCCTGTCTGAGACGCTGCACATCGACCAGTCTACCAACGGCAAGCGCATCAAGCTGGCTGTGCCCATCTTCGCGCTGGTCATCGCCATCCTCGTGTTCGCCAAGACCAATGCCGACGGCTTCAACATCCTGTGGCGTTACTTCGCATGGGCCAACCAGACCCTGTCCCTGTTCGCCTTCCTGTGCATCACCGCGTGGATGTTCGAGAACGGCAAGGGTAAGTGGGCTTGGATCCCCATGATCCCCGGCTGCTTCTACACCTTCATCTGCGTCACCTACATCGCCAACGCCCACATCGGCTTCAACATCCCCTGGACGCCGGCCTACATCATCGGTGTGGTGTGCGCCATCGCCTATGTGGTGGCCTGCTGCATGTACGGCAAGAAGCGCGCTGCCAGACTGCTGGCTAAGTAAGTTCTCTCCTCTCCTCAAATCGGTATAGCAAATAACGTACAAAACATGAGGGACGGCCTACGCCGTCCCTTGTGTTTTTTTCTCCCGGCTGGTATAATCCCCTTATCAGAACGAAGGGAGTGCGCTCCATGAAACGCTGTCTTGTCCTCTCCGACTCATTCAAAGGCACGCTGTCCTCCCCGGACATCTGCCGCATCGCCCGCAGTCTCCATATCCCCGGCTGGCACATCGACGCCCTGCCGGTGGCCGATGGCGGCGAGGGCACCACAGACTGCTTTCTGGATGCCTGCGGCGGACAGCGTATCGCCCTTCCCGTGTCCGGTCCCTTTGGCGGCACTATCGACGGCTTCTACGGCCTGCTGCCCGACGGCACGGCGGTGGTGGAGTGCGCCGCAGCAGCGGGTCTGCACCAGGCCGAGGGCCGTCCCGACCCGGAGGCGGCCACCACCTACGGTGTGGGACAGCTTCTGGCCCACGCGCTGGATCACGGCGCAAAGCGCCTGATCCTGGGTCTGGGCGGCAGCTGCACCAACGACGGCGGCTGCGGTGCGGCTGCAGCGCTTGGCGTTCGGTTTTACGACCGGCAGGGCCGCGGCTTCGTGCCCACCGGCGGCACGCTGGCGGGCATCGAGACTATCGACCTGTCCGGGCGGCATCCCGGCCTGCGGCCCGGTGTGCTGACGGTCATGTGCGACATCGACAACCCCCTGTACGGCGAAACCGGCGCGGCGTACATCTTCGCTCCGCAGAAGGGGGCGAACGATGCCTGCGTGCATCGTCTGGACGCGGGACTTCGGCACCTCGCCGCGGTGCTGCATGCACAGCTGGGTGCGGAGGTGGATACCCTCCCCGGCGGCGGTGCCGCCGGCGGCTTCGGCGCGGGCTGCGCTGCGCTGTTGTGCGGTGCCCTGCGCTCCGGTATCACGACGGTGCTGGACACCGTGGACTTCGACCGCCGCGCAGTGGGCTGCGACCTGGTGGTCACCGGCGAGGGTTCCTTTGATGCCCAAAGCCTGGGCGGCAAGGCCATCAGCGGCGTGGCAGGCCGGTGTCAGAAGCTGCGTGTCCCCGCTGCCGTGCTGGCCGGGCGTGTGGCACTGACACCGGAGCAATGGGCACCGCTGGATCTGCGGGCCGTCCGCAGTATCAACCCCGCCGGGGCGACCCTTGAGGACGCTCGAGCCAACGCCGCCGCCTATTACCGGACGGCACTGGAAACGCTGCTGAAGGAGTGGAAGTGATATGGCACAGGTCATTGAGATACACGACTTTTCCGACCCGGCGCTGGACGTCTACGCCCGGGCCACGGAAAACCAGCTGGTCAACCGGGCCGACCCGGCCAACGCCCTGTTCATCGCCGAGAGCCCGCTGGTCATCGGCCGTGCGCTGGACGCCGGGTGCGTACCGGTGTCGTTCCTGATGGAGCCGCAGCACATCACCGGCAAAGGCGCCGAGATACTGGGTCGCTGTGACCCGGACCTCCCCGTCTATACCGCCTCCCTGGAGGTGCTGACGCAGCTCACCGGCTTCCACCTGACCCGCGGGATGCTGTGCGCCATGAGTCGTCCGCCCCTGCCCTCTGTGGCGGAGGTCTGCGCCAGGGCACGGCGCATCGCCGTACTGGAAAACGTGATGAACCCCACCAACGTGGGTGCCATTTTCCGCTGCGCGGCCGCCCTGGGCATGGACGCCGTCCTGCTGACCACAGAGGGCAGCGACCCCCTGTACCGCCGGGCCTCCCGGGTAAGCATGGGTAATGTATTCCTGGTGCCATGGACCTATCTGCCGGAGGGCGACTGGACGGCGGCACTGCACGATCTGGGCTTCACCACCGCGGCCATGGCCCTGCGGGAGGACTCCCTGCGGCTGGATGACCCACGCCTGTTGTCAGCGGAGAGGCTGGCGGTGGTGCTGGGCACCGAGGGCGACGGGCTGGCCGACGGCACCATCGCCCAATGCGACCACACGGTGATGATCCCCATGACCCATGGGGTGGACAGCCTGAATGTAGCTGCCGCGGCTGCCGTAGCCTTCTACCAGTTGGGCCTGCAATGCCAATAAGCGAATAAATATCCCCCCGGCTCCGCCGGGGGGATACACTGTATTTACAGGAACTTGTCCAGCTCCCGTTCCACATTGTCCATTTTCTTCACTTGGGGATGTTCCACACGATAGCCGGACTTGATGACCATATCCAGCGTCCGCAGGGCGGTCAGATCGGCCAGCGGGTCCGCCGCGCAGACGATCATATCCGCGCACTTGCCCGGCTGGATGGAGCCGGTCTCGCCGGCAATACCCGCCAGCGCCGCATTGCCCAGCGTGGCGCTGTGCAGCGCAAACGCCGGCGTCACGCCGCAGTACTTCACAAAGTAGCATAGCTCCCGCCACATATCGTAGTGGGTGATATAGGGGCAGCCGGTGTCGGTGCCCAGACCCACGGGGACACCATCCGCCAGACAGGCCTTCGCCATGGCGATAATACCCTCAAACACCACCTTGCCGTTCTCCTGCTGCTCATAGGTGGCGTGAGAGATACTGCGGTCGAACAGCGCATAGGGCACGGCAGGCGAGATGGTGGACACCTGGAAAGCGCCGCGTTCCTTACACAGCTGCATGATGTGCTCATCCGGCTTCGCGCCGTGCTCGATGGAGTCCACGCCGTTTTCCAGCGCCACCCGGACGCCCTCCGGGCTCTCCACATGAGCGGCCACCTGCATTCCCAGCGCATGGGCCTTATCGCAGGCCGCCTTGACCAGTGCCGGCTGCATCCGCAGCACGCCCGGCTCGCCAACCACTTCGGCGTCCATAACGCCGCCGGTGATCATCAGCTTGATCAGGTCGGGCTTTTCCGCCGCGATCTTCTCCACGAAGGCCGCGGCCTCCTCCGGCGTGCGGGCCTCATAGGCCAGCGACCCGGCCATGTGCCCGCCGGGTACCGACACCGCCATATTGGACGCCACCACCCGGGGAGACAGGCTCTCGCCCCGCCTGGCCGCATCGCGAATGATCGTGTCGAAGTCCGCCACGCCGCCCACGGTACGGATAGTGGTCACGCCGGACAGCAGCTCCGTCCTGGCGTAACCCTCGCACATCTTCACGCCGATGCGGCGCATCAGGCCGTTGGAGGTGATGAGCTTCACCAGCTTCTTAGGGTCGGAGGGCTTTTTCCGGGGCTTGCCGGAGGCGGGCAGATGCACATGCAGATTGATCAGCCCCGGCAGCAGGTATTTGCCGCCCAGGTCCACGCGCGCATAGCCCTCCGGCACATCGGCCGCGTCGCAGACGTCAGCAATGCGGTCCCCGTCCACACAGACAGCCAGCCCCGTCCGAGGCGTCATGTCCCGCGTACCGTCCAGCATCACGCCGTTCACCAGCGCATATTTCTCGTGGTTTATGTACATATGCATCCCTCCTGCTGGGAAATTTTTTCGCATGATACCACAACGCGGTGGAAATTGCAACAGACAATTTCCACCGCCAGCCAAAGCAGATCCACGCACGTTTGACGTTCTCAGAATACGACCACCAGCAACATTTTGAATTGCTCCTGTCCATACACCGCGTGCGGATGCCGCGCCGGCATGAGGATGGACTCGCCGGTGTGCAGCACATGGGGTACGCCGTCCACGGTCACGCGGCCCACGCCGTCCAGGCACGTCACCAGCGCGTCGCCGCCGGACTCGTGGGTGCTGATCTCCTCGTCCTTGTCGAAGGCAAACAGCGTCACACTGACGGCGTCGTTCTGGGCCAGCGTCTTGCTGACCACCTGCCCCGGCTGATAGGCCACCTGATCCCGCAGGGTCAGCACGGTGGCCACATCGAGGTTCTTCATCATAGCGATACACTCCTTTTTATTGGATAAACGGGGGCGGCAAAGCCGCCCCCGCTATCGAAAACTTACTTGCCCAGGGCGGCCTTCAGGGCCTCCACACGGTCGGTCTTTTCCCAGGAAACACCCAGGTCCTCACGGCCCATGTGGCCATAGGCCGCCAGCTGGCGGTAAATGGGCTTCCGCAGGTCCAGATCGCGGATGATGGCGGTGGGCCGCAGGTCAAAGACCTTCTCCACAGCGGCCTCCAGCTCGCTGTCGGCCACCACGCCGGTGCCGAACGTCTCCACCAGCACGCTGACGGGACGCGCCACGCCGATGGCGTAGGCCAGCTGCACCTGGCACTTGTCGGCAAGACCGGCGGCCACCACATTCTTGGCCACCCAGCGGGCGGCGTAGGCCGCGCTGCGGTCCACCTTGGTGGGATCCTTTCCGGAGAAAGCGCCGCCGCCGTGGGGCGCGCTGCCGCCGTAGGTGTCCACGATGATCTTGCGGCCGGTCAGGCCGGTATCGGCGGCGGGGCCGCCGCTGACAAAGCGGCCGGTGGGGTTCACATAGATCTTCGTCTCGCCGTCCAGCAGCTCGGCAGGGACAGTGGGCTTGATGACCAGCTCGATCATATCCTTGCGGATCTGCTCCAGCGTCACGTCAGGGCTGTGCTGGGTGGACAGCACCACGGTATCCACGCGGACGGGCTTGCCGTTCTCGTCGTACTCCACGGTGATCTGGGTCTTGCCATCGGGACGCAGATAGTCCACCAGACCCTGCTTGCGCACGTCGGTCAAGCGCTTGGCCATCTTGTGGGCGATGGAGATCGCCAGAGGCATCAGCTCCGGCGTCTCGTTGCAGGCGTAGCCGAACATCATGCCCTGGTCGCCGGCGCCGTTGTCCAGCTCGCTCTTGCCGGAGGCCTTGGCCTCATAGCTCTTGTCCACGCCCAAAGCGATATCGCCGGACTGCTCGTCAATGTTGGTGATGACGGCGCAGGTGTTGCCGTCAAAGCCGCACTCGGAGGAGTTATAGCCGATGTCCAGCACCACCTGGCGGGCGATCTTGGGGATATCCACATAGCAGCTGGTGGTGATCTCACCCATGATGTGGATCAAGCCGGTGGAGGCGCAGGTCTCGCAAGCCACGCGGCCATTGGGGTCCTTCTCAAAGATCGCGTCCAGCACCGCGTCGCTGATCTGGTCGCAGACCTTGTCGGGATGCCCTTCGGTAACGGACTCAGAGGTAAACAGATGTCTTGCCATGATTTTTTCTCCTTTCATCTCGCGGATGGTCATTGAAAAAAGCGCTCTGCCGAACCGACAGAGCGCTGTGCTTCTTTGCTCATCCTCATCTTTCGATTCGTTCGCCGGATTTGGCACCTTGAAAAAACAGGTTGCCGTGGCTTCATCGGGCCGGTCCCTCCGCCACTCTTGATAAGGTATTTACTTGTACAGTACATTGTAACAGTTTTTTTAGCATTGTCAATAGCATTTCCATGATTTTTGCAAATAATTCAACTGTACGGAAACTTTGCCATTGTTCAAAAAAATGACATGACTTTTCCGTCGTTATGGGTTATACTGAACACAATTTGTACACAGGAGGACACTCCCCTTGAAAAAACTCTATGACGGGGTGCAGCGCTTCTGCGCCGCCCATCCCCGGTTCGGCATTCCCAACCTCATGCGCGTCATCGTCATCGGCAATGTGGCGGTCTATGTGCTCATGCTGCTGACCCAGGCCAACGACGCCAACGCCCTGAGCTTTCTGACCTTCAATCTCAATGCCCTGCTCCACGGCGAGGTGTGGCGGCTGGTGACCTTTGTGTTCGTGCCCGCCTACTCCAGTCCCTTTGCCCTGCTGATCAGTCTCTACTTCTATTACTGGATCGGCTCCACGCTGGAGCGCCAGTGGGGCACGGCCAAATTTAATCTGTACTACATCAGCGGCGCGCTGCTGACGGTGCTGGGCGTGGTGCTGGCCAGTCTCATCACCGGCAACCCCTACCTGACCGCAGCAGGCACCGGCTATGTGAACCTGTCCATGTTCTTCGCCTTTGCCTTCCTGTTCCCGGACACCACGGTGCTGCTGTTCTTCATCCTCCCCGTGAAGATGAAGTGGCTGGCGTACCTGGACGGCGCACTGTTCGCCTTCGACATCATCAAGGCCATCGGCGCCCACAACTGGGCCGGTGTAGTGCTGCCCATCGTGGCCCTGCTGAACTTCGCCGTGTTCATCTGGCCGGAGGTCCACTACCTGAAGGAGCGCGCCAAATACCAGAACTCCCGCAAGACCGTCCAGTTCCGTCAGGCCCAACAGCAGCAGGCCAAGCAGGCCCAGCAGCAGGGCTATCGCCACAAGTGCGCCGTCTGCGGCCGCACGGATACCGACTACCCTGATCTGCAATTCCGTTACTGCAGCAAGTGCGTCGGGTACCACTGCTTCTGTCAGGACCACATCTTCAACCACGTGCATTTCACGGAGGAATAACAAAATACAGACGGGCCGCCCGCCGGGCGGCTCTTTTTTTGCACATATCTTAATAAAATCTTACCGTCCTGTAAGTTGACAGTGAAAACGTTTTCGCGTACAATAAGCCTGTAGCAAAAGAGGAAAACTGCCCAAAAATCCGAAACGCAACCGCCGGTTGACACATTTCCAGCCCCGGTTTATAGACCGCAACCGGCAAAACCCGTATGATAGCGCCATCAAAACCAAACGGCGGCACCCGCCGTCATACGGAAGGAGAGCACACCCATGATTTTAGCTGACAAGATCGTGTCCCTGCGGAAAAAGGCAGGCTGGAGCCAGGAGGACCTGGCCGAGAAGCTGGGCGTCACCCGCCAGTCCGTATCCAAATGGGAGGGCGCACAGTCCGTGCCCGATATGGATAAGGTCGTGATGATGAGCCGCCTGTTCGGCGTCTCCACCGACTTCCTGCTGAAGGACGAACTGGAGGAGGAAACGCCCTGTGCCGCGGCCCAGGACGACGACACGCCCCTGCGCCGCGTCACCATGAAGCAGGCCTCCGCCTACCTGGCCCTGCGTAAGGCCGCCGCGCCGAAGATCGCCATAGCCACCGCCCTGTGCATTATCTCTCCGGTCACGCTGATCCTGCTGGCCGCCATGAGCGAGGTGCAGCGCTTCCCTATCAGCGGAAACGCGGCGGCGGGCATCGGATTGTGCGTGATGCTGGTGCTGCTGGCTGTCGCGGTGAGCATTTTCCTGCGCGCCGACGCGGACGTGCGCGACTACCGCTTTTTAGAGGAAGAACCCTTCGAGACGGAGTACGGCGTGGAGGGCATGGTCCGCCAGCGGCAGCGGGAATACAAGGACACCCATACCCGGCTCGTCACCGTGGGCGTGGTGCTGTGTGTGCTGGCCGCCGTACCGCTGTTCGCCGCCATGTGCATAAGCGGCAGCGACCTGCTCTATATCGCCGCTGTCTGCGCGCTGCTGGTGCTGGTGGCCATCGGCTGTCTGGCCCTGGTCACCGCCGGCGTATATCAGGGCGCCATGGAGCGGCTGCTGGAGGAGGGCGACTACACCCGTCCCCAGAAAAAGCACCACAAGCTGATGGGCACCGTCACCATGATCTACTGGCTCACCGCCACGGCGGTGTTCCTGCTGTACACCTACGGTCCCCACGGCAACGGCCAACCCCGGTACAGCTGGATCATCTGGGCTGTGGCCGGCGTGCTGTACGCCGCCGTTATGGGCATCGTCCGCATCATCAGCCGCAGCCGCGGCTGATGATGCCCCACAATAGAAGCTTAGGAGAGAAATAGGAGGAACTGACCCCATGCTGGACATTCAACATCTGACCAAGACCTACGGCGAGAAGAAGGCCGTGGACGATCTGTCGCTGCACATCGCCCCCGGCGAGATCTACGGCTTCATCGGCCATAACGGCGCCGGCAAGACCACCACGCTGAAATCCGTGGTGGGTATCCTGCAATTTGACCAGGGCGAGATCACCATCGACGGCCGGTCCATCAAGGCCGACCCGCTGGGCTGCAAGCGGGAGATGGCCTACATCCCCGATAACCCGGATCTGTACGACTACATGACCGGCATCAAATATCTGAACTTCATCGCCGACGTATTCGGCGTGGACGCCCAGACCCGGCAGGAGCGTATCCGCACCTACGCGGATGCCTTTGAGCTGACGGGCGACCTGGCTCAACCCATTGCCGCCTATTCCCACGGCATGAAGCAGAAGCTGTCCATCATTGCCGCGTGGCTCCACGACCCGAAGGTCATCATCATGGACGAGCCCTTCGTAGGCCTGGACCCCAAAGCCGCCCACCTGCTCAAGGGCATGATGCGTGAGATCTGCGACAACGGCGGCGCCATCTTTTTCTCCACCCACGTGCTGGAGGTAGCGGAAAAGCTCTGCGACAAGGTGGCTATCATCAAGGGCGGCCGGCTCATCCGTTCCGGCACCATGGAGGAGGTCAAGGGCGACGACTCCCTGGAGGAGGTCTTCCTGGAGCTGGAGGCGGAGTGATGGTCAAATTATTGCTGAAAAAACAGCTGTCCGAGATCTTCCGCAGCTACTTCTACGACGCGAAAAAGAACAAACCCCGGTCCAAGGCAAGCACCGTCAGTTTGATCGTGCTGTATGTGCTGCTGATGGTGGGCGTTATCGGCGGTATGTTCACGCTGTTCTCCATAGGTCTGTGCGCTCCCCTGCACGAGGCCGGTCTGGATTGGCTGTACTTCACCCTCTTTGCCCTGGTCGGTGTGCTGATGGGCGTGTTTGGCAGCGTGTTCAACACGTTCTCCGGCCTGTACCAGGCCAAGGACAACGACCTGCTGCTGTCGCTGCCTATCCCCGTGCGTGCCATTCTGGCCTCCCGGCTGCTGGGTGTATACCTGATGGGTCTGATGTTCTCCGGCGTGATCCTGCTGCCCTGCGTCATCGTCTACTGGGCCGTCGGTGTGCTGACCGCCGCCACTGTGCTTGGCGGCATCGCGCTGATTCTGGCCGTCTCCCTGCTGGTGCTGGTGCTCTCCTGTCTGCTGGGCTGGGTGGTGGCCAAGATCCACAGCAAGCTCAAGCGCAAGAACCTCCTCACCACCCTGATCGCGCTGGCGTTCTTTGCCCTGTACTACATGGTGTGCTTCCGTGCCAACGAACTGATCGAGCAGCTCATGCTGCACCTGAATGAGGTGGGTGCAGCCATCCGCGGCAGCGCCTATCCCCTATATCTCATGGGCCGTATGGGCGCCGGCGACTATCTGGCTGTCGTGCTGGTGCTGGCCGTAATGGCGGCGCTGTGCGCGCTCACATACCTGCTGCTCAGCCGCACATTCCTGTCCATTGCCACCGCCAACAACGGCGGCGCCAAGGCCGTTTATAAGGAGACGACCGTCAGGGCCGCCGGTGTGCCCGCCGCCTTGCTGCGTAAGGAGCTGGGCCGCTTCACCGCCAGTCCCAACTATATGCTCAACTGCGGTCTGGGCACGGTCATGCTGCCCATTCTGGGCGTGCTGCTGCTGGTAAAGAGCAGCGACCTGCTGCCTGTTATATACGAAATGGCCGGTGGCGAGGCCTCCGGTCTTCTGGCGGCGATGCTGTGCGCCGCCCTGTGCCTGGTAGGCTCCATGAACGACATGGCCTCCTCCTCCATCTCCCTGGAGGGGAAGAACCTGTGGCTGGCACAGTCCCTGCCGGTGACACCGTGGCAGGTACTGCGTGCAAAGCTGCTGGTACAGGTGCTGGTAACGGGTATCCCCATGGCAGTCACCTCTGTACTGATACTATTGGCCGTCCGCCCCGCCCTGCCGCTGGCCCTCCTGCTGATAGCGCTGCCTCAGGCCTTTGTGTGGCTGTCGGCAGCCTTCGGCCTGACCATGGACCTGAAGCGCCCCAACCTGGTCTGGACCAATGAGATCACCGTCATCAAGCAGCGTCTGACGGTGCTGCTTGCCATGCTGGGCGGCTGGGTGTACGCCGCCCTTGTCGGCGTGCTGTACTACCCGTTCGGTATCGACATGGGTGCAGCGTGGTATCTGCTGGCCTGGACAGTGCTGACCGTCGTGCTGACGCTGGTGCTGCTGCGCTGGCTCCACCGCACCGGCAGCCGCCTGTTCGCCGCCCTGTAATTGTGTCAGAAACGTAAATTCTGCCCCGTTCCGGCCTCCGGAACGGGGTTTTTCCGCAGTTTTTGTGGATTTGCTTATAGACACTTCGGGCAAAATGTGGTAGGGTAATTCATCAAAGAAAAAAAGCTATGCAGAACAAGGAGGCCTTACCATGAACGAGGTCAAATCCCCCAAGAAACCTCTGATCTACTACTACATGATCGTGGTACTGCTGGTGCTGCTGTTCAACCTGCTGGCCATGCCCTGGCTGGCGGAGCACCAGATCAAGGAGGTAGACTACAACACCTTCGTCTCCATGACCGAGAAGAATGAGATCGGCCAGGTGGAGATCCAGCAGCAGAGCAACCGCATCCTCTTTACCTCCACCGACGGCAAAACCATCTACAAGACCGCCATCGTCCCCGATGACGGCCTGGTCCAGCGCCTGCTGGACGCCGGAATCTCCACCACCGGCGAGGAGATCGAGCAGACTTCCCTGCTGACGGATATCCTGGGCTGGGTCCTGCCGCTGGTGATCTTTATCGCCATCGGTCAGATCATCTCCCGCAGCCTGATGAAGAAAATGGGCGGCAGCGACTCCCTGATGTTCAATATGGGCAAGTCCGACGCCAAGGTCTACGTCAAGTCCGCCGAGGGCATCAAGTTTGCCGATGTGGCCGGTGAGGATGAGGCTAAGGAGAACCTGACGGAGATCGTCAACTACCTCCACGATCCCACCAAGTATCAGGAGATCGGTGCGTCCATGCCCAAGGGCGTGCTGCTGGTGGGCCCTCCGGGCACCGGCAAAACCATGCTGGCCAAGGCTGTGGCCGGCGAGGCCAACGTGCCCTTCTTCTCCATGTCCGGCTCGGAGTTCGTGGAGATGTTCGTGGGCATGGGCGCGTCCAAGGTGCGCGACCTGTTCAAGCAGGCCAAGGAGAAAGCCCCCTGCATCGTGTTCATCGACGAGATCGACGCCATCGGCCAGAAGCGCAGCGGCGGCCAGTACGGCGGCAACGATGAGCGGGAGCAGACGCTGAACCAGCTGCTCACCGAGATGGACGGCTTCGAGGGCAACACCGGCGTCATCATTCTGGCAGCCACCAACCGTCCGGATTCGCTGGACCCGGCCCTCACCCGCCCCGGCCGCTTTGACCGCCGGGTGCCCGTGGAGCTGCCGGACCTGAAGGGCCGCGAGGAGATCTTGAAGGTACACACCAAAAAGGTCAAGATCGCCCCGGGGGTGGACTTCAACACGGTGGCGCGCATGGCCTCCGGTGCCTCTGGCGCAGAGCTGGCCAACATCGTCAACGAAGCCGCCCTGCGGGCCGTGCGGGCGGGCCGCAAGAGCGTGACCCAGGCGGACCTGGAGGAGAGCATCGAGGTGGTCATTGCAGGCTACCAGAAGAAGAACTCCATCCTCACGGATAAGGAAAAGTGCATCGTGGCCTACCACGAGATCGGCCACGCGCTGGTGGCAGCCAAGCAGACCAACTCCGCCCCGGTGCAGAAGATCACCATCATCCCCCGCACCTCGGGTGCGCTGGGCTACACCATGCAGGTGGACGAGGGCAACCACTACCTGATGGACAAGACCGAGCTGGAAAACAAGATCGCCACCCTCACCGGCGGCCGTGCCGCTGAGGAAGTGGTGTTCGGTTCCATCACCACCGGCGCTTCCAACGATATCGAGCAGGCCACCAAGCTGGCCCGCGCCATGATCACCCGCTACGGCATGAGCAGGGACTTCGACATGGTGGCCATGGAGACGGTGCAGAACCAATATCTGGGCGGCGACACGTCTCTGGCCTGCTCCGCCGAGACCCAGGCGAAGATCGACCAACAGGTGGTGGCACTGGTGAAGCAGCAGCACGAGAAGGCGCTGAAGCTCCTCACCGACAACCGCGCCAAGCTGGACGAGCTGGCCGCCTTCCTGTACGAGAAGGAGACCATCACCGGCGAGGAGTTCATGGAGATCCTGAACAAAAAATAAGCGAAACGCCCCCGGCGTCGCCGGGGGCGTCCATCGGAGGAATACCGCATGAAGTTCATCACGACACTGGCCGTCACCTTCTTCGCCGGTATGGGCGCAGGACTGGGCACCGGCTTTGCGGGCATGAGCGCCGCGGCGGTCATCAGTCCCATGCTCATCACATTTCTGGGCATGGACCCCTACATGGCGGTAGGCATCGCTCTGGCCTCCGACGTGCTGGCCAGCGCCGTCTCCGCCTACACCTACCGCAAAAACAAGAACCTGGATATCCGGAACGGCATCATTATGATGGTCACCGTGCTTCTGTTCACCGTGGCAGGCAGCTACATCGCCAGCCTGGTGCCCTCCCGCACCATGGGAAGCTTCTCCGTGATCATGACGTTCCTGCTGGGCGTCAAGTTCATCGTCCGTCCCGTTATGACCACCAAGGAGGCCATGCTGGGTGTCTCCGCCAAAAAGCGTGCCGTCCAGTCTGTGGTCTGCGGCATCGTCATTGGCTTCATCTGTGGCTTCGTGGGCGCGGGCGGCGGCATGATGATGCTGCTGATTTTGACCACGGTGCTGGGCTATGAGTTGAAAACCGCCGTGGGTACCAGCGTGTTCATCATGACCTTTACGGCGCTGACCGGCGCCATTTCCCACTTCACTATCGGCGGCGCACCGGACTGGACGGTACTGGCGCTGTGCGTGGTCTTCACGCTGATCTGGGCGCGGGTCGCCGCGGTATTTGCCAACAAGGCCGAACCTAAAACGCTGAACCGCGCTACCGGCGTGGTGCTGGTGATCCTCGGCGCCGCCATCATGACCTTCAACCTGCTGAAGTGACCGCTGAAATATGACAAGACCGCGCCTCCGGCACTGCCGGAGGCGGTCTTTCCTTCACTTATTCTGCTCATACAGCACGGCCAGTCCCCGCAGAATGAGGTCTGCGGCCATGTGCATCTCATGCCGGCACGCCGGCGCGATCACCGGCGCGATGCCGCCGGTAGCCACCACCGTGGCCTTTCGGCCAAGCTCGGCCTCCATCCGGTCGATCAGTCCGTCCAGCAGCAGTGCCGAGCCCAGCACGCAGCCGCTTTGCATACACGTCAGCGTATCGTCGCCGATGGCTCTATCCGGCACCGCCAGCGGGATATCCGGCAGCAGCGCCGTGCCGCCCGCCAGGGACGACAGCGCCAGGTTTGCCCCTGGCAGGATGGCTCCGCCCCGGAACGCTCCCTGCTCATCCAGCACCGTCACCGTGGTGGCGGTACCCATGTCGACCAGCAGCAGCGGCGGCTGATACAGATCTAGCGCGCCCACGGCGGCGGTCAGCAGGTCCGCGCCCAGCGTCTCCGGCCGCTTGATACGCACCGGTACGCGGCAGCGGACGTTTCCGCCCACCACCAGCGGCTCTTTTCCGGTCAGCAGCCGCGCCGCGCCCTGCAGGGCCCGGGTCACCGGCGGCACCACCGAGGAGATGATGACCTGCTCCACCTCCTGCCTGTTCACCTCCGCCAGCTCCAACAGTTGGCTCAGTGCCACGGCGTAATCGCCCACGGCGTTGTCCCGCCGTGTGGCGATACGGAAGCTGCGGCGCACCTCGCGCCCCTCCATCAATCCCACGACCACATGGGTATTTCCCACGTCCAAAGCCAGCAGCATACGCGCGCCTCCCGTCTTATGCGTTGGTCTTGCGGGCAGCCAGCTTGCCCCGGCTGTACATGACCGCCTTGGCGATAGCCGCGCCGGTGATCAGGCACACCACGCCCTCCACGAGGCCGTTCACGCCCACAAAAGCGATGACGAACAGGAACGCATTGGCGCTGCCGAGGGCGGCCACAAAGCCCTGGATATACTCTGTGTTGTAGAAGCACAGGCACAGCGTGGTCATAAACAGCACCGTGTTGCACAGCGCGCCGATCAGGCCCGCCGCGCCGAAGGACCACAGGTTCGTCTTATCCAGCTTGTTCAGGCCCTTGAAGGCCACGCCGCACAGCCAGCCCGCCAGAATACGGGTGGGCACGCACACCAGGAACGTGTAGATGGGGTTGATACCCAGCAGCACCGCGCCGAACTGGCTCCTGCCGAAGCATTCCCAGAAGCTGATGCAGCCGAACACGCCGCCCAGAATGGCGCCGCTGGCCGGCCCCATGACAATGGCGCCCACGATGACCGGCACCATCAGCAGGGTGATCTCCAGCCCCGGCATCTTGATCATGCCCAGACCCGTGACCTCCAGCAGCAGCATAATGGCCACCAGCACGGAAATGCGCACCAGGTCATGCACGGTGTATTTCCCGCGCTTCGTTTCGTTATTCATATTGTTACCTCCTGCTGCCGCCTCCGTCCAGCAGAGTGCGGCGCTCGCACGTATGATACCACATTTTCGCGTTTTTGCAATAGCTGATTTCAAAAAAAGTACCCCCGGCTTCGCCGGGGGTACTGGTCGTATGCCGCACGATCGGTCCGGCGAAGCCGGGGTACTGGCTGCGCGCCGCCGTATAGGCCGGTCAGCGCTTCCTTCTCCGCATCCAGGCCATGCCGCCCACGGACGCCAGCGCCATGCCGATATAGGCCCCGATGCCCGCGTCGAACGTGGTGGGGCTGTCCACCCCGCCGATGGTGAAGTTCATGGTCACGTTGCCCGCGTCGGACAGAATGGTCACCGTGTGCCTGCCGTCCTTCAGCGTCCGCAGATACACCGCCTTCAGATAGACCTCGATGCCGCCGGTGTCCTCTGCGACGTAGTTGGCCGCGGCGATGGTCCTGCCGTCCACCTGCACGCCCTTAAAGCCGCTGAACGCCGCCGTGCTGCGGAACGTCAGCCCGTAGATGCCGGAGGTGTAATCCGTGGCGCTCTTGGCGGCATCAGCCGTCTTCACCGCGGAAATTCCGGGCGTGGACGCGCCGCCGTAGTAGTACCCGCCGCCGGAGCTGCTCTGCGCCGCCGTGTTGATCACAAACGGCGAGAAGCTACTGGTCTTGAAGCAGATGCCCCACTCTGTGTAGGTGCCCTCAAGGGTCTCCGGTGCCATACCGTCGCCGTTCACATAGTGGTCGATCCGCGCCTTGCGCCCGCTGTTGATCAGCCGCTGCGCCTCTGCGTCAGTGATCTCCAGATAGCTGTACGGCAGATAGACCGTATATTCACCGATCCACTCGCTATGTCCACTCACACGCAGACGGAAGTACCACTTCTGACCGTTGCCGCCCTCCTGCGGGTAGCGCTCACACCAGAATTCACCGCCGCCCTCTGCCACGGCAAAGGGTTCATTGTACGTCTTGTCATGCTCCGGCTCATTTTCGCTGACTTCCGTTTTGGTAGTCATGACAAACGGGCCATTCTTGCCATAGGCTATGGTGTACCCCAGAACGGTATTATTCGCGTCCACCCATTCGATGACCATGCCGCGATAGTTCTGAGTAAAGGCAAAGTAGATCGTCACACCGTCACGTACCAGCCTGTTGGTGGCCACAAAGGGGATAGTCCTCGCCACTGTGTTTTCCGGATAGCTGTTCGTCCGGTTCGGATCGCTGCGCTCCTGGTCGAAGCCCAGCTTCACCATCTTGAACCAATCCGCGTCAAATTCCGCCGGATCGCCTGTGCTTTCAAAGGGGTGCGTGTGGAAACCCGCGACCTTGTCCTTAAATGCATCGTCCGGCACCAGCACAAACCCCTTGTCCAGGTCAGCCAATGAGGGCAAGCCCTTGCTGCCGTCAAACGTAGCCTGGAATCTGCCGGTGCTCTTGTCGTATGTTACGTCTAAGCCGGAACCCGCCGTAATCTTGCCCATCGCTTCGTTGGCAAACTCCTCGCTGGGTGCCACCACGGGAACGCTGGATTGGCTACCGGCGTTCACTATTTGGCTGAATCGATCCTGTGCTGTAGTGGCCATCTCGCCAATGTACAGGGTAAACTGTTCATCATATTGCGCATCACCGGATACCCATGTTAACGTGAACGTTCTTGTTGTCGCCGTTCCCGGCCCGTTTTGGCCATTGGACTGCGGGAAGAACTGCTCGCAAGTCCAGATGTCGCCGCCATTACTGATCTGCTTGCCGTTCACTGCCGCCAGCTTATAGTCCGACATAGGCGCCGCCACCGTCAGTGTGCCGATGTTCTTCCACTTTTCCCCCGCCTCAAAGATGCCTGCCAGCGTACCGCTCTTGGGCCGCACCATCAAACGGGTGCTCTCGCGGGTGACCGTCCACATCTCTTCATTTACTTTGCATATTACACGCTTCTCATCCTGCGCGTTAACGGTGGGCAGCGTTTCCCCGCTTTCGCCAGTCTCCGCCTCATAGCTGAACTGATCCACAACGCGGATACGCACCAGCACCAGATTTTTGACCGGGCTTCCCTCTTTCATGCTCTCGTTATTGTTCCACACGGACAGCACCATCATCTCGCCGTAGTTTTCGATGGCATTGACGGTCATAAAGCCGTCCCGCGTATTCACCGCCGCCAGACCGAAGCTGAACTTCTCCATCTCGTCGGTGTACTTGTTCAGCTCTATCGTACCCTTGGCCCAGGCGTCCCAAACGCCGCTGTTGCCGTTGCCGGCCGCCGCGCCGTGGTAGATCCCGTTTGTGGGATTGCGGAGCACGACCGTATACTTGATACCTTCCGGATTGGCAAGACCAGCTTCGATCCAGTGCTGCTTATTACCGGCGTACATCTCCACGGTCAACACGCCTACGTCGTCCACGACTTGGTAATTGTAGTTATAATCCGTACCGCGCTCCAGCTGTCTGGGGAACGTGATCGTAAAGTTCCGCCCCAGATCCGGTGCGGTAAAGCCGCCGGCGCTCCGCAGCATCTCCGCCGCGCCGTTTTCTTTGCTCAGTGGATCGGTCTTGACGCTGTCATCCCCCTTGGACTCGGCGATCTGCACCATTGACTCAAAATTTGCCATTCTGCGGGAAAACTTCCACAGCTGAGCTCCCCACAGCGTTTCCTCACGCAAAAACAGCATATCCAATATGTCACGCGCCGCCGGCTGCAAATTGTAGTAAGCATTGATCGCCGCACGCGCCTTCGCGGTATCCGTAAACATGCCATCATTGCCAATATCCGTGCCATTGATAGAAATATCGCCAACAGGAGCCTTGTCGTTGCCGCCCGGCGTATAGGTATACTTCACTACGCCCGTTGTGCTGTCGTTGACCCCGCCCAAGAAATCGCGCGCTTGCGTCCCCGCAACGCTCGCTGCATCCGGGAGCGATTTTACATCAGTGATATTCCCCGTCGTGGGGCCATGGCTGGGATTATTGCCGCCACCCTGGCTGCCATTCATCTGCTTGTCAAAATGCTGGATCAACCGCCAAAAGCGGAACTGTTCCGTTCCGTTGGGGCCGGTAGCTACGCGAATCTCCAACTCGTTCAATGACACTTGCACTGCCGGAGCGAGGTTATTATATTCCGTAATGGCTTCCTTTGCCTTTGCTTCATCCGTGATTTTATCTGTTTCCTTATCGTATATGCTATCGCTGTAGGTAACTGTGTTGTACTCACTTCCATTTCCGAGTTCCCATGTACGATAGGTAAAATACTTATTAAAATACTCGATGGCCGCATTGGCATCAGCCGTAGTAATATACTCCGCGTTATTATACAGATAATCTGTTCCATCGCTGGACTTCAGCAGATGCGTCCCCTCCACCTTACCGGTATCCGGGCCGTTGCTGCCTTCATTGATCTGCACCGCCGGCCGCTTTAGTGCCGCCGTGTACATACCCATCAAGTCTCCAAACGTTCTTGTACCGTTTCCATATTTTACCTGATACGCATCAAGTATAGCGGCGATGCTTCTATTTGTATCGCCAATTTGCGCGTTATAGCCGTCCACAGCGTTCTGAACCGTGACTTTCTGCTCTTGCGTTTGGATAAATTTATCCCGGCGCAATCCAACATTATTTATAACGAAAAAAAGCCATTTTCATTATCTACAACCACAAAATAGGTGTTTAAATAATCCTTTATCGCCGTTTTTTCGGCTTCGTTTCCCGTAAGCGCGTCCACTCCCGCCAGCACCGTCTCCATCGTATACGTCTCGTTGCCGGTCTGGACGTCCTCACTCTCCCCATTCGTTTCCGCGATGGCGCTCGTACACAGCCCCAGCGCCATCACCAGCGCCAGCAGCAAACTGACCACTTTTTTCATCATACGTTCCTCTCCTTTTCCGCCAAGAGAGTTCGTTTCAGCCCACTGAAACGTTGAAAGGGAGTATACTCCCTTGGCGGCACATAATTACTCCTTCTTTATACCACTTTACCGTCTTTAAAACAATATGCAGGAAGGGAATACTCTTTTTTTGGCTTAAAGGTGCAAAAACAGCCGGACTTTTTGTGCAAAAGTCCGGCTGTTTTCGGTTATTCCGCCGTGGGCTGTACGCCGCCCGTGGGCAGTATGGGCCGGCTGATGGGAACGCTCCCCAGCATCAGCTGGTACTCACCGTCCAGCATCAGCTGCACCTGCGTCACATCCTCCAGTGAGCACAGCGAGTCCACCAGCCCCTGTATCATGCGGTTCTGCGCCTCCGCGTCCTCCGGCAGCAGCGCCGCCACGCTCCCCGGCAGGTTCAGGTAGCATATCCCCTCCTCCGTGCTGGCGTTCAGGGCCGTAAAGCCCTCCGGCAGCAGCGGGTACAGGTCCGCGTAGCTGTCCAGCGGCCGTTCCGTCAGTGCCTTCACCACCGCCTGGGCCACCGTCTCCCCCTCGTACACCGTCAGCCGGCGCTCCTCGCCCACCAGCGTACCGCCGCCGTCCGGGAAGTACAGCTGCACCTTCACCGTCCGCACCACATCGTCCGGGCTGGTCAGCAGCACCTCCTCTGAGGTGTACACCTCGCTGGTCCGGTCCGCAGGCAGCTCGCCCGCCACCGTCAGCCGCACGGCGTAAATGCCGTCCAGCTGCATCAGCGACAGCGTGATGCAGTAGTCCGCGATGGTCCGGTCAATACCGATCAGCTGGTCGTATTCGCTGCTCATGTCCACCGACACCGTTCCGCCGGTGACGGTACAGCTCAGCAGCTGCGTCCCCACGGGTATGGGCGCGATGAACCCCTCCGCCGTGCAGCCGCCCAGCAGCAGCTCCATGATGTACTGCGCCTGCTGCTGGCGTCCCCGGTCCCCGGCGGTGATGTCCGCCCAGGGGATGGCGATGCCCTGCACGGCGTCGCCGCCGCCGGCGGACTTGTTCTGCTCGCTCAGGTCCGCCGGGCAGTACAGCCGCAGGCTCCCGCCGTCCGCCGCCTGCTGCTCGCCGCAGGCGCACAGGCTCGCCGCCAGCACCGCCGCCAGCAGCAGGGAAATGATACGCTTTTTCATGCCTCCTCCCCCCTTTCCGCCAGCGGCAGATACACGGTGAACACCGTGCCCACGCCGTTTGCGCCGTGGCCGGCGGAGATGGTGCCGCCCCGGTTCTCGATGGTGTCCTTCACGATGGACAGCCCCAGTCCGGTGCCGCCCACCTCCCGCGAGCGCATCTTGTCCACCCGGTAGAACCGGTCAAAAATATGCGGCAGGTCCTCGTCCGGTATGCCGATTCCGTTGTCGCTGACCGTCAGCACCACCTTGTCCCCATCCACATGGGCCTCCGCCCGGACGAATCCGTCCTCGGCGGCGGAGTACTTGATGGCGTTCTCCATCAGGTTGTACAGGATCTGATGTACATCGTCGTCGGTGGCCAGCGCCACGGCATCCTCGTCCGCCGCGCCGGATACGGTCACGCCCTTCTCCTGGGCCACCATGGTCAGCATACGCTCCACGCGCTCCAGCACCGGCCTCACCGCCACGGGATAGGGCTGCTGCACCACGCCGCTGTCCAGCCGCGTCAGCCGCAGCAGGTTCTCGGTAATGCGGCTCAGCCGTTCCGCCTCCCGCCCGATGTCGGTGACGAACTCCTTTGTGGTCTCCTCGTCCATGTGATCCGTCTGCAGGATGGAGTCCGTCAGCAGCCGTATGCCCGCCAACGGCGTTTTCAGCTCGTGGCTGGCGTCGGAGACGAACCGCCGCCGGGCGTTCTCCGTGGTCTGCAATCGGTCGGTCAGGCTGTTGAATTCCGCCGCGATCTGGGCGATCTCGTCGGTGCCGCTGGCGTCAGCCCGGTGGCTGTACGCGCCCTCACGCACCTTGCGGATGGCCTGCAAAAGCCCGCTGATCTGCCGGGTCAGCATCTGGCTGAGCACGATGCTCAGCCCCGCCACCAGCAGGGCGATCAGCAGCGAGATAATGAGCAGGTTGTGCCGGAACGCCTCCAGCAGCTCCGACTGCTCCGTGTCGTAGTCATAGGCGTACACCGCGCCCACGATCTGGTTGTGATACACCACAGGCGTGGCCACGCGGCTCAAAAACGCCGTGCCGTCGTAGCTGCAATAGCTGGCGTCCTGTCCCCGCAGGGCCACCGCCACCACGGAGTACAGCGCGTATTCGCCCACGGCGTTGCTGCCCTGCCGGGTGTCGTACAGCACCAGTCCAGCGCTGTTGGTCACCATGATACGGGCCGCGCCGGACTCGTCCAGGCCCTCCAGCGCCGCCTGCACGTTCTCCACCGTCAGCTTCTCCAAGCCTATCATCGCCGACTCGATGACCTTCGCGGTGCTCTTCAGGTTGTTCTGATTGGAGGCCACCATCATGTTCTGGCTCACCAGCAGCGGATAGGAGTTCAGCAGGATCAGCACCGCCGCGATGACCAGGATATAGCTCAGGCTGAACTTCAGCTGCAAGGTCGCCTTGCCCCGCAGCTTGCGTATACCAAGGCCCAGGCGCTGCCGCATAGTCTGCGCCTGCGGGGTCTGGTCCGTATTTGCTGCCGCCGTGTCACACGGTGGGCTGTTCTTCTCCCTTAAAATAGTAACCAACTCCCCACTTCGTCATAATGTATACCGGGTTGGCGGGGTCCGGCTCCAGCTTTTCCCGCAGCCGTCGGATGTGCACGTCCACCGTCCGGTAATCTCCGGCGTAGGAATACCCCCACACCAGGTCCATCAGGCTCTCCCGGCTGTACACCCGCCGGGGGTTTTTCATCAGCAGCTCGATCAGGTCATACTCCTTTGCGGTCAGGTCGATGGTCTTTCCGTCCCGCAGGGCCACCCGCTGCTCCGTGTCCAGGCTCAGGTCGCCCACGGTCAGCAGCGGCGTGCGCTGGCGGCTCTGGGCCGCCTGGTTCCCGTTCATGGACCGCCGCAGCAGTGCCCGGATGCGTGCCTTCAGCTCCAGAATGTTAAAGGGCTTCGTCACATAGTCGTCCGCGCCGCAGGCAAAGCCCATCAGCTTGTCGCTGTCCTCGCTGCGGGCGGTCAGCATGATGACGGGCACATCGGAAAACTCCCGTATCTTCATGCAGGCGTCGCTGCCGGACAGGCCGGGCATCATCACGTCCATGACGATCAGGTCGAAGTTCTCCTTCTTCTCCAGCTCCACGGCGGCCGCGCCGTCATAGGCGGTCATCACCTCATACCCCTCGTTCTCCAGATTGAACTTCATGCCCTTCACCAGCAGCTTCTCGTCGTCTACCACCAATATCTTCATTCCTGCGTATCCTCCGTTATGATGTGATCTTGTATGCTCTCCACGATGGCCTGTCCGATTCCCTCCACCCGCGTCAGGTTCTCCGCGCCGGTATAGGGTCCGTTGGCCTCCCGTTCGTCCACGATCCGCTGGGCCAGCACTGGGCCGATCCCCGGCAGGCCGTCCAGCTCCTCCGCGCTGGCGGTGTTGATGTTCACCTTCAGCAGCGCGGGCGCAGCCTCCTCCGGCGGCACGGCGCTGATGTCATAGCCGCCCCGCACCTGCCGCGGCGTCAGCAGCCACGTCAGTGCCATCGCCAGGACGAACAGCACCGTCAGTCCCAGCAGGAACACGTCCGTCTTTGTCAATTTTATCCGCTTTCCCACAGTTGACTACCCCGCCTCTTTTGCTTATAATAGGTCATGGACATACCGGCCCCATGCTCCGGACGGGGCCGTCCCCCTATATTATAGCATACATGGAGAAAAAGTCACATGAAAATCCGTCGTTTTATTGCTGTTTTTTTATCCGCCCTGATTTTATGCGGAGTTCTGACCGTTCCCGCCGCCGCGCTGGAGGATCCGGCCATCCGTGCCAAGGCCGCGCTGCTGGTGGAGGCCGAGACCGGCACGATACTCTATGACAAAAATATCCACGATGAGCTGTCCATTGCCAGCACCACCAAGATCATGTCCGCCCTGCTGGTCTTCGAGGCCATCGACCGGGGTGAGCTGCGGCTGGACCAGCAGGTCACCGCCACCGCCACCGCCCTGCGCGGCCTGCCGGAGGACGGCAGCACCGCCGACATCGTGGAAGGTGAAACGCTGACGGTGGAGCAGCTGCTGTACTGTATGCTGGTCATCTCCGCCAACGAGACGTGCAACATCCTGGGCGAAACGCTGTGCGGCAGCGTAGATGCCTTTGTGGCGCGCATGAACCAGCGCGCCCAGGAGCTGGGGTGCAAAAACACCCACTTTGCCAACACCACCGGCCTGACCCAGTCCGGCCACTACTCCTCCGCCTACGATCTGTATCTCATCACCCGCGAAGCCATAAAGCACGAGGACTTTATGACCATGGTGAACACCAAGTCCTATGAGATACCGCCCACCAACAAGACCGAGGAGGAGCGCGTGCTCCACAGCACCAACGCCCTGATCTCCAACTGGCGGCTGGCCGGGTACCTGTACTCCGGCGCCCAGGGCATTAAGACCGGCAGCACCGATGCCGCCGGCCAGTGCCTTGTCTCCTCCGCTGTCCGCGGCAGCCGCACGCTCATCAGCGTGGTGCTGGGCGCAGAGAAGGTCGAAAAGGAGAGCGGCTCCGGCTACATCGTGGAGAGCTTTACCGAGACGGCCCGTCTGTTCGACTGGGGCTTTGACAACTTTGCCCCCCAGCAGGTGCTGGACGAGAATGAGCTGATCCAGGAGGTCCCCGTGGCCCTGAGCAAGCAGGTCTCCACCGTGGCCGTCCACCCGGCGGAGAGCGCCGACGCCATGCTGCCCAAGGATCTGGACGTCAGTGCCCTGACCCGCACCGTCACGCTGGATAACGAGACGGCGCTGGCCCCCATCGCCGCCGGCGACCGCCTGGGCGAGATCACCGTCAGCTACGGCGACACGACCTACGTCACCGTACCCCTGCTGGCCGTGGCCGACGTGTCCGCCAGCCGCTTCCTGTCCCTGCGCCACGCCATCGGCGAATTCTTCTCCCAGCGCTCCGCCCGCATCGCCGTTCTGGCGCTGGTGGTGCTGGTCGCCGCCCTGGTTCTGTGGTTCCGGTTCTACGGCCGCAACCGCCGCTACGGCAAGCCCGGCAGCAAGCAGTACCGCCACCACTCCTACCGCGGCCGCCGTCACTGATATGGCGCCTATCCGTATACTCTACGAGGACCCGTATCTGGTCCTCTGCGTCAAGCCCGTGGGCGTCCTGTCGGAGGACAGCCCCTCCGGTGCCTGTATGCCCGGCCTGCTGCGCGAGCACTACCGCGCCCTGGGGCAGAACGACTATATCGCCACCGTCCACCGGCTGGACCGGCTGGTGGGCGGCGTTATGCTGTTCTCCCGCCGCCGGGACATCACCGGAAAGCTCACCGCCGCCGTGGCAGAGCACCGCGTCACCAAGGAATACCTGGCCGTTCTCCGGGGCACGCCGGCACAAGACGAAGCCACCCTCACCGACCTGCTGTTCCGCGACGCCGCCCACAACAAAAGCTACGTGGTCAAACGTATGCGGAAGGGCGTCCGCCAGGCGTCCCTCAGCTACACCGTCCAGGGCGAAGCGGACGGCCTGACGCTGGTACGGGTCCGGCTGCACACCGGCCGTACCCACCAGATCCGGGTGCAGTTCTCCTCCCGCGGCCTCCCCCTGCTGGGGGATATCCGCTACGGCAGCAAGGCCGACTGCTCCCCCGCCCTGTGGTCCACGCGGCTGGCGCTGACACACCCCGTCACCGGCAAGCCCATCGACGTTGCCTGTCCCCCGCCGGATGCCTGGCCCTGGACTCTGTTTGCATGAAAAAAGACCGCCCTCCGGCGGTCTTTTTTGCTGTGCAACGCACAGAAAATAAAAGCGGTCCGTTGCTCATACATGAAGCTCTATGCCAGTAAATGCCCGATCCCCACAAACAGACACCCCAGTCCAAAGAAAAACGTCAGGATGGCTGTGGCGTACAGCCAGAACCGCCCCGCCCCCAGCCTGGGATAGTCCAAAAACGGATAGGGGTACAGTTGGCCGGTGCGTCCGATAGGCTTGCCGGTCCCGGCCCGCAGCATGGCAAAGGCAAAATACGCCAGCGGCAGCACCAGCCACCAGACGGCGTGCCCCACCGTCAGCCCTGCCTTATCCTGCCACAGCAGCCATTGCAGCACCGTCAGCCCCGGCGTAATAAAGTGTACGCAGACATTCCCAAAGGAAAAGCGCCCCTTCAGCCAGCTCTCATCGTCCCGCCGGTGGGCGGTCGGCAGCAGCACAAAGGCGTAGATCAGGTGCGTCACATAGATGCACAGCGTCATACTCAGCGCCACGCCCGGGGAACTGAGCCACCGGAACGCGCCGCAGTGGGGGTCATGCCCGCTGGCGCCCAGCGCCAGCTCATAGAGCAGTATCAGCAGATTGCTCAGGTGTGTGTAGTACACGAAAAAACCGGCGCGGATACAGTGCTTCTCCGGCAGCCACGCCTTTTTGTACAGTCCGATGGCGGTGACCAGCACGATCACCAGCGCCGACAGCCGCAGCACAGTCATCCCTCCCGCAGCGCCTTCAGCAGGGCGATCTCCCGGGCGTAGCCCGGCAGCTCGTTGGGCGTCTCCAGCACGAAGGGCAGCCCCTGCAATGCGGGATGCCGCACCACCCGGCCCAGCGCCTCCGCGCCCAGGCAGCCCTCGCCGATGCGGGCATGGCGATCCTTGTGGGCGCCCCGTGGGTTCAGACTGTCGTTGACGTGGACGGCTCTCAGCCGGTCAAGGCCGATGACCCGGTCGAACTCCGTCAGCACCCCGTCCAAGTCGTCCGCGATGTCGTACCCCGCGTCGGACACATGGCAGGTGTCCAGACACACCCCCAGCTTGTCCGACAGCTCCACCCGGTCGATGATCTCCCGCAGCTCCTCGAACCGGCTGCCCACCTCACTGCCCTTGCCGGACATGGTCTCCAGCAGGACGGTGGTGCGGAGGCCCGGCGTAAGGATGGCGTTCAGCGTCTCCGCGATCTGGGCAATACCCGTCTCCATACCCTGCCCGGTGTGGCTGCCGGGATGGAAGTTGTACACGTTGCCGGGGAGGTGCTCCATCCGCTTCAGGTCGTCCGCAAGCGTCATGCGGGCAAACTCCCGGGTGTGCTCGTCCTTGGAGCAGGGATTGATGGTATACGGCGCGTGGGCCACCAGCGTGCCGAATTCGTTTTCCGCCGCCAGCGCCAGAAACGCCGCCACATCCGCCGGGTCGATGGCCTTGGCCTTGCTGCCCCGGGGATTGCGGGTGAAAAATTGAAACGTGTTGGCCCCGATGGACAGGGCCGTCCTGCCCATGGCCAAAAAGCCGTCTGAGGCGGACAGATGACACCCGATATAGAACATGGCCTTCACTCCCTTCACAGCCGCAGGGTGGACACATCAGCCCTGCCGTTTTCGATGGTCAGCACGCCGCAGGTAGGATGCAGTGGATCTCCTGCCGCGCCGGGGTTCAGCGTCAGCAGTGAGCCGTCATTGTCCACCAGCGGCACATGGGTATGTCCGAACAGCAGCACCTGTGCACCGTACTCCTTCGCCGCGTACATGGCGGCCATAGGCGAACGCTTCACGTTCCGCGTGTGCCCGTGCAGCGCAAAGATCCGCACGCCGCCGATCTCCAGCAGCCGTTCCGGCTGGTCGCAGCTGCCCCAATCACAGTTGCCCGGCACGCCCTCCATGGGCAGCGCCGGGAACCGCGCCCGCAGGGCCGTCAGGTCCCGCTGGCAGTCCCCCAGGTGCAGCACCCGGTCCGGCGCTGTCAGCTCCACCGCGCGGGCCATATTATCCACATTCCCGTGGGAATCGGAAAGTACCAGAATTCTCATAATTGCCTCACAAATGTATCCTATTTGTGACGTATTATACCACGTCCACCTTGCAAACTCAACGCTTTTGCGGTATCATAAAAGCAACAAAAGTTCGGAGGTGCTCAATATGGTGGGCGGCGTGATGGAGCTGGATCTCCACGGCATGAATACGTACCAGGCGCAGATCGCCATCGACGCGGCGCTGCGCCGCTGCGGCGGCGGTGTCTACCGCCTGCGCCTCATCCACGGCTACCGGGGCGGCACCGCCATCCGGGATATGCTGTGGACGGTGTACAACAAGCGCAGTCAAGTGAAACGCCTTGTCAGTATCAGTGAGGGCGTCACCGAGCTGGTCCTGCGCGAGTATTAAGGAGGGACCCCCATGAAGCTGGCACAAATTCAAATGCACGTCACCGCCGACAAAGCCGCCAACCTCCGCCACGCGGAAGACCTGCTGCGCTCCGTCCGCGGCGCCGACATGGCCATCCTGCCGGAGATGTTCTGCTGCCCCTACGACAACGCCTGCTTCCGCGCCTACGGCGAGCCTGAGGGCGGTCCGGCATATCAGATGCTCTCCCGCACCGCACGGGAGCTAAACCTCTGGCTGGTAGGCGGTTCCCTCCCCGAGCTGGACGGTGACAAGATCTATAACACCGCCTACGTTTTCGACCCCACAGGCACCTGCGTGGCCCGCCACCGGAAAATGCACCTGTTCGATATCGATGTGCAGGGCGGCCAGTCCTTCCGCGAGTCCACCACCCTGTCGCCGGGGAACGACATCACCCTCTTCGACACACCCTATGGCAGAATAGGCCTGTGCATCTGCTTCGACCTTCGGTTCGAGGAGCTGTGCCGCCTCATGGCTCTGGAGGGTGCCCGGGTCTTGCTGGCCCCGGCGGCCTTCAACATGACCACCGGCCCCGCCCACTGGGAACTGCTCCTGCGTCAGCGTGCGGTAGATAACCAGTGCTTCACCGTGGGTGCCGCCCCCGCCCGGGACGAGGCCGCCTCCTATGTAGCCTGGGGCCACTCCCTGGTCTGCGACCCCTGGGGCACGGTGCTGCATGAATGCGGCAGCGGCGAGGAAACCGCCGTCGTCGACCTGGATCTCTCCCGGGTGGATGCTGTCCGGCAGCAGCTGCCCATCCTCTCCGCCCGCCGGACGGATATATACGATATCCGCCGTAGGTAGGTCTGCTATCGATTTCTCAGATAGCCAGATGGCGCAATTTTTTAAAATACTCGTTGACAAAAGTTTCCTTTTACGATACCATACGATTTGTGGATGCCCGCGCTGTCCTCGCAGCGCGGACATTTTCTGCGCCGCAGGCGCTGTTTGGATAGAAAGAAAGGATACCAGCTATGAAAAACCTCAACGAAAAGCGGCCCAGTGGGCTGGCGCTGCTCCCCTTCGCGATGTTCATCGTCATCTACATGGGCGCCGGCATTTACTACCAGGTAAAGGGTATGGAGATGGCCTTTTACCAGTTCCCCTCCGTCACCGCCATGTTCCTGGCGGTGCTGGCGGCCTTTATCATGTTCAAGGGCACCATTAACGAGAAGTTCGACACCTTTGCCAAGGGTGCCGCCAACGTGGACATCCTCACCATGCTGATGATCTACATTCTGGCCGGTGCCTTCGCCAACGTGGCGGCGGTCATGGGCGGCCGCGAATCCACGGTAAATCTGGGTCTGTCCCTGGTACCGGTGGAATTCCTGGCCGCCGGTCTGTTCGTCATCTCCGCCTTTATGGGCACCGCCACCGGCTCCTCCATGGGTACCGTCACCGCCGTGATCCCCATCGCCGTGGGTATTGCGGAAAAAGGCGGCCTGTCCCTCACCGTGGTCATCGGTGCCGTGGTGGGCGGCGCCATGTTCGGCGACAACCTCTCCATGATCTCCGACACCACCATCGCTGCCACCCGCAGCCAGCGCTGCGAAATGCGCGACAAGTTCCGTGTCAACTTCCTCATCGCTCTGCCGGCGGCACTGATCACCCTGGTCCTTCTGCTGATCTTCGGCCGTCCGGAGACGGTCATGCCCCTGGAGGCCCTGCCCTTCGATCTCATCAAGGTCCTGCCCTACGTGCTGGTGCTGGTCCTGGCCCTGTGCGGGCTCAACGTATTCCTGGCCCTGACCGTGGGTATCTTCTCCGCCGGTCTGGTGGGCATCTGCTGCGGTGATCTGACCATTGCCGCCTTCGCCCAGAGCGTGTGGGACGGCTTCACCGGCATGAACGAGGTATTCTTCCTGACGCTGCTGTGCGGCGGTATGTCGGAACTCATCGCCAAAAACGGCGGCATCGCCTGGATCATTCAAAAGTTGCGGAAGGTCATGAAAGGCAACAAGTCCGCTCAGGTCGGCATCGCCGCCATGGTCTCCCTGTGCGACTGCGCCACCGCCAACAACACCGTGGCCATCATCGTGGCCGGCGACATGGCCCGTGACGTGTCCCATGAATACAAGGTGGATCCCCGCCGCACCGCCTCCCTGCTGGACATCTTCTCCTGCGTGTTCCAGGGCATCATCCCCTACGGCGCGCAGCTGCTGAGCGCCGCCGCCCTGGCCAACGCCACCGTGACCTCCGACGCCCTGCACACCAGCCCCGCCGCCATCGTGGGCGGTATGTGGTACTGCTGGATCCTGGCCGCCGTGGGCCTGCTGTCCATCTTTGTTCCCTTTGCCGACGGTGTCTGCCGGAAAGACCCGTGGAACTGGGAGTACGGCTGCGCCCAGTCCGCCGTGGCCGCCAAAAAGGCCCTGCTGGAAAAGGAAGCGGAGGATGTCTCCGCCCAATAACGCTCCCTGTCTTTGCCGCCGCGGCACACCCCCCTGGCCGCGGCGGCACTTTTTTGTCAAAATATACGGTACCTCCCACCCATGCTGAGAAATTCTCTTCTGAACTTCTGCGATATTCACAAATTGTGGTTGCAATTTTTGTGCAAATAGTGTAGTATAATTCGCAAGAAATCCGCATGGAACACAAGGAAACGGAGGAAATTGCAATGAAGAAGTATACAGACATGAGCCTTCAGGAGCGTCAGGCCGAATACGCCGCCGTGCAGGTGGAATACGAAAAGCTCAAGGCCATGGGCCTCAGCCTGAATATGGCCCGGGGCAAGCCCGGCAAGGCCCAGCTGGACCTGGTCACACCCATTTTCGGTCTGTTGACGAAGCCGGAGGATTTCGTCTCCGACGGCATCGACGTCCGCAACTACGGCGAGGTGGCGGGTATTCCCGCGGCCAGAAGGCTGTTTGCCGACATTCTGGGCTGCAAGCCGGAGCAGGTGTTCGTGGGCGGCAACGCCAGCCTGCAGCTGATGTACGACGCCGTATCCAAGGCTTTCACCAACGGTCTGCTCCACAGCGAAAAGCCCTGGTGCAAGCTGGACAAGGTCAAGTGGATCTGCCCCGTTCCCGGCTATGACCGCCACTTCAAGGTCACCGAGAGCTTCGGCGTAGAGATGATCTCCGTCCCCATGACCGCCGACGGCCCCGACATGGACCAGGTGGAGGCCCTCATCAAGGACCCCGCCGTCAAGGGTATGTGGAACGTCCCCAAGTACTCCAACCCCGAGGGCGTGATCTACTCCGCCGCGACCATCGACCGTCTGGCAAAGATGAAGCCCGCCGCCCCCGACTTTATGCTCATGTGGGACAACGCCTACTGCATCCATGAGTTCGACTGCGACTATGTGGAATTCCCCGACATCATCAGCCTGTGCGCGAAGTACGGCAATGCCGACATGGTCTACGAGTTCGCCTCCACCAGCAAGGTCACCTTCCCCGGTGCCGGCGTGGGCGTCATGGCCGCCAGCGCCGACAACATCGCCTACTTCTCCAAGCTCATCAACATCCAGACCATCGGCTTCGACAAGATCAACCAGCTGCGCCACGTTCTGTTCCTGAAGGACAAGGCCCACACCCTGGCCCTGATGAAGCAGCACGCCGCCATCCTGGCCCCCAAATTCCACGCGGTGCTGGACGCTCTGGACAAGGAGATCGCCCCGCTGGGCATCGCCGGCTACAAGCGCCCCGTTGGCGGCTACTTTATCAGCGTGGACACCATGCCCGGCTGCGCCAAGCGCACCCTGGCCCTGTGCAAAGAGGCCGGCGTCACCATGACCGGTGCCGGTGCCACCTTCCCCTACGGCAAGGACCCCCAGGACAGCAACATCCGCATCGCCCCCTCCCTGCCGCCGGTGGCGGAGCTGGAGCAGGCCATCGCCGTGTTCTGCACCTGCCTGAAGCTGGCCGCCCTGGAAAAGCTGGGCGTGTGAGCTGCAAAACCTCCCGCCGCCCACATAAAACCATCCCCCCGGCGACGCTTCACACCCCCATATAAAATCCCCCCGGCGAAGCCGGGGGGATTTCTTTTTCTTACTTGTGCAGCAGCGGGCTCAGCGGTTTGTAGATCAGGAAGCACAGCGCCACGTCCAGCAATCCCTTGCACAGTGTGAACGGCACGTTGAACACCATCAGGCAGTTCAGCAGCGCGTTGGAGGTCGGCATCTGCGCCACCGTCCCCAGGATCTCCTGATACATCCCCACAATGGCCTCCAGCGGCAGGCCGTACAGCACCACATAGGCGGGATAGACGATGAAATAGTTGATGGGTATGCTGATGACCGCCATGGCGGCGGCCCCGGCCACGGAGCCCCACAGCGCCCCGCCCCGGTTCTTGTGCTTCTTGTAGACGATACCCGCAATAAACGCGAACACCGCGCCCAGCAGGAAATTGGACAGCTCGCCCACGCCGGCGCTGGAGCCGAAGGGCAGGTGCAGCAGGTTCTTCACCAGCTGGATGGCGACGCCGTAGACGGGGCCGAGGGAGAACGTGCCCAGCAGGGCGGGCAGGTCGGAGATGTCCAGCTTGATAAAGGCGGGCATGACGGGGATGGAGAACTCCACGAACTGGAGGACGGCGGCCACCGCCGCCAGCAGGGCGGCCACCGCGATACGATGGGTCTTTTGCTTCTGAGTCATAAAAAAACGCTCCTTTTCGATGATAAACACCCGGAAAATTGCCTTCCAAGGTGTACGCATCAAAAAAGAGCATCGCAAAATGCCATACACGCCTTCTCTCATCCAGACTATACTGTCGGTACCGGAATTGCGCCGGTTCCTGCTGCCGCAGCAGCTCGCGGACTATACCGCCGGTGGGGACTTTCACCCCGCCCCGAAGACAAATATGCGGTTGTTTTCGACAAGTATAGTACCACGCCGCCCCGCGGATGTCAATACCGATTTCCGGCTTTACAGCGGCGCGGTTTTCGTTTACAATATACCGTAAGAAAGGCGGTGAGACCCATGCCCGCACGGCAGATGACCGTATGCTTTTCCGGCTACCGTCCAGAGAAGCTCCCCTGGGGCTATGACGAATGCGACCCCCGCTGCGCCCAGCTGAAGCAGCGCCTGCGCCGGGCGGTCTGCGCCGCCTGTGACGACGGCTTCCGCCACTTCATCTGCGGCATGGCCCGCGGCGTGGACACCTACTGCGCCGAGATCGTCCTGGCCCTGCGTCCCCAATACCCGGACCTGACGCTGGAGGCCGCCATCCCCTGCCCCAGCCAGTGCGGCGGCTGGACGCCGGACCAGCAGGCCCGCTGGCACGCCATCGTGGACCGCTGCGACTTTGAAACGGTGGTCCAGGACCGCTACGGCCCCGGCTGTATGCAGCGCCGCAACCGCTACATGGTGGACCACGCCGCCCGCCTCATCGCCGTGTTCGACGGTCAGGACGGCGGCACCCGCCGCACGGTGGAATACGCCCTCCGTTCCGGCCTCGAGGTCGTCTACGTGGACGCGGAGTAGCCCCCAAGCCTTCCCCCTGGAGGTCCGCGGTGTTGAATGACAGGCCGGTGGCCTGTCAGATCCGCGGACCGACCGCCCCGCAGGGAGACAGGTAGCACGGCGAAGCCGTGACGGATGAGGTGTCCCCGCGCAGCGGCGTAACCCCTCCAGTCCCAAAAAAGGGAGCACCCCTGCGGGGTGCTCCCTTTCCATCGTTCTTTATCTCTTTTTCCCGTTGAGCGCCACCATGCCCGTCAGGGACAGGAGCGACAGGGCGGCGTAGAGGGCTACGCCGGGGTCGGCGGTCTTGGGGCTGCCCTTGGTGTCGTCGGTCTTGGTGTCGGTTGTGGGGTAGTAGTAATAGCCGCCGGTCTGGGGTTTTTCCTCCCACTTGGCCAGCAGATGCAGGGGACGCGTCACCGGCGTACTGAAGTCCCACGCGGCAGAGCCATCCGTTCCCGCTTCGTACCAATATTGGAAAACAAGATTTGGTTTGGTCGGGTCAGCGGGCTTTTCTGCCGGGTCGCCCAGCTTCGTCTCTCTCACCGTAATGTCATTGTCACTGCCCTGGTCCAAGTCAAATTTCACCGGGTACATAGCCGTAGTATTGCCATTCTCAAATGTGATCTTCCCGTTGAAACTGGTGTAGTCATCTTTTGTAGTTTCACGCGTAATACCGTTGTTTTCATCCACCACCCAAACATTTCCTTCTACCGTGCCGCCGTGGGCTTTCATCGTTCCCACATTTATATCGATCGCACTGCTCTCCGGTCGCCCATAGGCTGTGCAATCCCGGATGATACCGCCGGTCATTTCAAACCATGCACCGCTGACCAGGCAAACACCACCGCCGGTATTGGAAGCTTTGCAATGGCTGATCTCACCGCCGTTCATAGTGAATGTACTCGATCTGGTGTGTACCACAACGCCGCCACCCCAATCAGCGGTGCAGTTGGTGATCTTGGCCGTACCGGACATGGTAAAGCTCCCCTGAAATACAAACACACCGCCGCCCCGGCCGGCACCCCGGTAGGGGTCGGTCGCACAGCCGGTGATGGTGCCGCCGGTCATCACAAGGTGTCCTTCTGATGAATTGCCTCCTATGTATACGCCGCCGCCATCGCCGGCATTACCGCCGGTGATGGTGCCGGACTTCGCCGCGCTGCTGTCCTGTATGGTCAGAGTCGCGTTATTATACACGTAAAACACACTGGTGTTACCGGTCATCCTCAATACACAGCCGTTCAGGTCGATGGTCAGGTTTTTTGTAATTTTCAGCGCGGCAGCGATCTCCGTATTGGAATTCAATGTAATCGTTGCGTTGTCCGCCGCAGCGTCGATTTTTGCCTGCAAGTCAGGCAGCGTCGCGCCGGCGGTGCACACCAGGGGATTTGTTACATCCCCCGATGTAACAAAAGCTGCCCATATGGGCAGCGCGCATACCAATACCAGGGTCATCAGGATGGGGAGCAGTCGTCTCTTCATGGCGGTTCCTCCTTCTATGGCTCACATATTTCTCTCCCGGGCCTGTGTGCCGCAAAATTTCTTGTTGGGAAAGTTTTTTGGCGCGCAGGCTCTGTTGTACGACCATCTTACCAGAAAGTGTCGCGAAAGGCAACGGGAATATCCAGATGTTGGCATAACAAATCCGCGTACCAACCATTAACCAAACTTATATCATCAAAGGACACGTCCTCGTTAGCCTTCCCCTTGAGGGCACCCCAGTGCGCGCCGCGAAGCAAGTGCTCTTGGGGTACACACTGGGGGTGTGCACAGCTGAAGGTGCCCCCGCAGGGGGCGGATGAGGTGTTCCACCCGCAGGCGGTACCCCCCATACCCGGCGGCGTCAGCCGCCACCTACCAAAGCCGCCCTCGGGGCGGCTTTGGCGCGATTTGATAACCGCCCATGCGTCCAACACACCAGCCCCTACCTCCACACCGCATCAGCGGCAGCGGCGCAAGAGGTACAAGCAATCCCCTGAACCGACAACGACACCCACCGTGCCCATTCCGCGAAATCAGCACCGTCAAATTTGCACTTACCCTCCCCGCGCAAGGAAGTCTTGAAACGTAGTTTCAAGTGGCGCTTTTGGTTACTTTTGTCGCCGGGGACAAAAGTAACTCGCGCTCGGGAGCGCGAAACTCTCCCCCCCCCCCGCGCCCGCAGGCGCAGCATCTTCCGCCGCCGTGGCGGCGCCCCCCCAACAAAACATAAAAAAGAGACCGCCTTGCGGTCTCTTTTTTATTACATTCTTCCGCTGATCCGCAGTCGGTTCAGCGCGCGGGCCAGGTTGCCCTGGGCCAGCTGGTACTCAGCCATGCTGCGCTTCTGCCGCAGCTCCTCCTCCGCCTCCCGGCGGGCCCGGAGCGCGCGGTTCACGTCGATATCCTCCGGCCACTCCGCCGCGTCCAGCAGCAGAAGCACCCGGTCCCCGTCGATCTTGAACAGCCCCGGCGCCACCGCCGCCCGGCGGTGCTCGCCGTCCTCCGTCTCGAACCGCAGCTCGCCGGCGCACACCGCGCCCACAGCGTTGCTGTGGCCGGCCAGCACACCGTACTCGCCGTCCGTCACGGGGATGACCGCCGACACGCACTTGCCCTGAAAGAAAGGCACGCTGGCCGCCAGCACGTCCAGTTGGAACACGGCCGCCATCACATACCGCCTTTCTTCAGCTCCTCGGCCTTGCGCTTCACGTCATCAATGGTGCCCGCGTTGAAAAACGCCGCCTCGGGATACTCGTCCATCGCGCCGGACAATATCTCCTTAAAGCCCCGCAGCGTCTCGTGCAGGGGCACGAATACACCGGGTGCGCCGCTGAACTTCTCCGCCACATAGAAGGGCTGGGACAGGAAGCGCTGGATGCGGCGCGCCCGCGCCACGGTCTTCTTGTCCTCGTCGCTGAGCTCTTCCATACCCAGAATGGCGATGATATCCTGCAGCTCCCGATACTTCTGCAGCGTGGACTGCACCGCCCGGGCGATGTTGTAGTGCTCCTCGCCCACAATGTCCGGCTCCAGAATGCGGGAGGTGGACTCCAGCGGGTCCACAGCGGGATAGATGCCCTGCTCCGCGATCTTACGGCTCAGCACCGTGGTAGCGTCCAGATGGGAGAACGTGGTGGCCGGCGCCGGGTCGGTCAGGTCGTCCGCGGGCACATACACCGCCTGCACGGAGGTAACAGACCCGTTCTTGGTGGAGGTGATGCGCTCCTGCAGTGCGCCCATCTCCCCCGCCAGCGTGGGCTGATAGCCAACGGCGGAGGGCATGCGTCCCAGCAGGGTGGACACCTCACTGCCCGCCTGGACAAAACGGAAAATATTGTCGATAAACAGCAGCACGTCCTTGTGCTCCTGGTCGCGGAAGTACTCCGCCATGGTCAGGCCCGACAGCGCCACGCGCATACGCACGCCGGGGGACTCGTTCATCTGCCCGAAAACCAGCGCCGTCTTGTCGGACACGCCGCTCTCCCGCATCTCGCCCCACAGGTCGTTGCCCTCGCGGCTGCGCTCGCCCACGCCGGTGAAGATAGAATAGCCGCCGTGCTCCATAGCCACATTGTGGATCAGCTCTTGGATCAGCACGGTCTTGCCCACGCCGGCGCCGCCGAACAGACCGATCTTGCCGCCCTTTGGATACGGCTCGATCAGGTCGATGACCTTGATGCCCGTCTCCAGAATATCCGCGGCGGGCATCTGCTCGGCGAAGGTCGGCGCGGCGCGGTGGATCTCCCACCGGGGCGCGCTCTCGTCCACCGGCGGTTCGCCGTCGATGGGATCGCCCAGCACGTTGAACATACGTCCCAGCGTCTTCTCACCCACCGGCACCCGGATACCGTGTCCTGTGGCGGTGACGGTCAGCCCGCGGGCAAGCCCGTCGCTGCCTGCCATCATCACGCAGCGTACGGTCTTGTTCTCCAGGTGCTGCTCTACCTCCATGGTATAGCGCTGACCGTTCGCCTCCACGGTCAAGGCCTCATTGATGGCGGGCAGGCTCCCCTCCGGGAAGCGCACGTCGATAACGGGGCCGGAAATGCCCGTGATAGTACCTTGTTTCATTGAGGTCAGCCCTCCCTTTCTTTCTTGCTGCGCTGGGCGCGCTCACCGGCGGAGACCTCGGTGATCTCCTGGGTGATGGCGGCCTGGCGCGCCCGGTTGTACTGGACGGACAGGTCCTTCAGCAGCTCCTCCGCGTTCTGATCCGCCGCGTTCATGGCGGTCATGCGAGCGCTCTGCTCGCTGCAGAAGCTATCCACCAGCGCGCTGTAAATATAGCCGGTCAGGCAGCTGCGGGCGGCGTTGTCCAGCACCGCCCCTGCGGACGGCACGAACTCATACGCCTTATCCCCGGCGGCAGCCGCCGCGGCGGCGTGAAAGTGCTCCCGGTGCATCGGCAGGATCCTCTCCTGCCGCACCACAGCCTCCAGACCGTTCTTCATGTCGGTATAGATGACCCATACCGCGCTGATCTCTCCCGCGTCGAACCGTTCCAGCAGCAGCTCCGCGATGTGCCGCGCCCGGTCCAGCGTAGGGTTCTGCGCCGTGTAGTGAAAGCTCTCCTCGATGGCGATCCCCCGCTGGGCAAACCAGCGCCGGCCGTACTCGCCCACCACATACAACGCCGCGTCGCCGTGGGCGGTCAGCAGCTGCTGCGCCTGCCGGATGGCGTTCTGGTTGTACGCGCCGGCCAGTCCCTTGTCCGCCGTGATCAGCAGGCACGCCGGCACGCCGGGCAGGGGCTTGGCGTTGGGATCCACCGGATCCACATACCGGCTCTCTATGGTGCTGTCCGCGTTGAACACGCGGCCGATCTCCGTCTGCAATGCCTGGAAATAGGGCCGTGTGTTGTCCAGATCCTGTTTGGCCTTCCGCAGCTTCGCCTGGGAGATCAGATACATGGCGTGGGTGATCTTCTGGGTCTGCCGTACGCCTCCGATGCGCCGGCGGATCTCACTGGTGCTGGCCATGCGCTCACCGCCCGCCCGTGCGCTTGAATTTCTCCAGCGCGGTCCTGGCAAAGTCGTTGATCTGGCCCCGCAGCTCGTCATCCAGCGCCGCGCCCTGCTCCAGCTGGAGCATCAGGCTCTGCCGCTGCGCGGCGAACTCGCCCAGCAGGAAGTCCCGCAGGGCGCACACCTGGGCCACCGGCACCTGCTGATAGAGGTGCGCCATGGCCGTCACCAGCGTGACGATCTGCTGTCCCTGGCTCAGCGGGGCGCTGCGCCCCTGCCGCAGGATATACATCAGGCTCTGGCCATAGGCCAGCTGGCTCTTCGTCTCCTCGTCCAGGTCGCTGGAGAACTGGGTGAACACCTCCATCTCGCGGTACTGGGCCAGATCCAGGCGCAGGGTGCCCACGGCCTTCTTCATGGTCTTGGTCTGGGCCGCGCCGCCCACACGGGACACGGACAGACCCACGTTCACCGCCGGCCGGTGGCCGGAGAAGAACAGACTGCTCTCCAGAAAGATCTGACCGTCGGTGATGGAGATAATGTTTGTGGGGATGTAGGCCGACACGTCGCCCGCCTGGGTCTCCACGATGGGCAGGGCGGTCATGCTGCCGCCGCCGCGCTCGTCGCTGAGCCGCGCCGCGCGCTCCAGCAGACGGGAGTGCAGATAGAACACGTCGCCGGGATACGCCTCGCGTCCGGGGGACCGCCCCAGCAGCAGGCTCAGCGCACGGTAAGCGATGGCGTGCTTGCTCAGATCGTCGTACACGATCAGCACGTCCTTGCCCTTGTTCATGAAATATTCGCCGATGGCCGCGCCGGCATAGGGCGCGATGTACTGCATGGACGCGGACTCGCCCGCGCCGGCGCACACGACGATGGTGTAGCGCATGGCGTCGTGCTTCCGCAGCAGCTCGGCGATCTGTGCCACGGAGCTGGCCTTCTGGCCGATGGCCACGTAGATGCAGATCATATCCTTCCCCTTCTGGTTCAGGATGGTGTCGATGGCGATAGCGGTCTTGCCGGTCTGGCGGTCGCCGATGATCAGCTCACGCTGGCCCCGACCGATGGGGAACATGGAGTCGATGGATAGAATGCCTGTCTGCATGGGGGTATTCACCGGCTGGCGGTCAATAATGCCGGGTGCCGGGCTCTCGATCATGCGGTATTCATCCACCCGGATGTCTCCGCCGCCGTCGATGGGCGCGCCCAGGGCGTCCACCACGCGGCCGATCATGCCGTCGGACACGCCGATACCGGCGGTCTTGCCGGTGCGGTACACCGCCGTGCCCTCGCTGACCTCCTCCACGCGGCCGAACAGGATGCAGCCGATACGGCCGGAGCGCAGCTCCTGCACCATGCCCCGGATGCCGCCTTCAAACAGCAGGATCTCGCCGTAGGTAGCGCCCTCCAGGCCCTCCACGTAGGCGATCCCGTCCGCCACGGTCAGTACGCTGCCCACCTCGCGGGCGCATACCTCCGGCACCCAGCTCTTCACCGCGTCCCGGATCAGGGGGATGACGGAGCCCTCACTCTTCAGTCCGGTCAGCCGTTCCTTCAGCTGCTCCAGCCGGCCCTCCGCCGTCCAGTCGATGACCTCGCTGCCCAGCTCGATGCGGAAGCCGCCCTGTGCGGTGCGGTCCTCCTGCCAGACCAGCTCGACGGCCTTGCCGTACTTTTTCGACAGCACATCCTCCAGCTTCTCTTTCTGCGCGCTGTCCGGCGGACAAGCGCTGAGCAGTTTCGCCGTCAGGCGTGCATCAGTGTTCATTCTGTTCCTCCTTCGCGGCATTCACGAAGGCGTCATAGGCCTGGGCCGTCTGGGCGGCCATCAGCTTCTCCATGGCGTCCTCGGCAATAGCCACCGCCTCGCGGTTGGCTTCGGCCACGATCTTCTGGCGCTCGCTCTCGGCGGCGTCCTTGGCATCGGACAGGATCTTGTCCGCCTGCGCCTTGGCCGCATCGCGCTGCTGCTGGGCAAAGGCCTCCGCCTCCTTGGCGGCGGCGGCACGCTTCTCCTCCAGCACGGCGTCAAAGTCCGCCTCCCGCTGGGCCATGGCGGCCTTCAGCGCCTCGGTGTCCTTCTCCCGGGCCACGGCGGCGGCTTCCATATCCGCATAGTGCTTCTCCCGCTTTTCCATAAAGCGCTTCACCGGCTTGAACAGCAGCAGATACAGACCGCCCACCAGGATGGAGAAGTTGAAGAAGTGCAGCAATATCTGCTGCCAATCAATATTCAGAGGGATATTCATAGCGTCTCTCCCCGTTTCTTACAGCACGAAGATGATCAGGATGACCACCAGCAGGGCATAGATGATAGCCGTTTCCAGGAACACCAGACCCAGCATCATGGTGGTGCGGATCTTACCCTCGGCCTCCGGCTGACGGGCGATACCCTCGGCGGACTTGGCGATAGCCATACCCATACCGATGGCGCCGCCGGCGGCAGCCACACCGATGGCAACACCGGAAGCGATGGCCTTGGCGCTCACGCCGCTGTCGGCCGCTTCCTCGGTCTGGGCGGCGGTGCCGTCGGCAGGTGCGGTATCGGCGAACGCGGTCACGGTGAGCAGGGCGGTCAGTGCCAGCACCAGGCACAGCAGCAGGGCAAAGGCCTTCTTATTGAACAGCTTTTTCATGGTTTCTCTTTCCTCCGTCAGTTATTTACAGTTTCAGCTTTGATTTTTTTGTTTTTCTTGGGCTTGGGTGCGTGCTTTTCCGTAGTCTCTCCGTAGAACATGGAGGTCAGCGTGGTCAGCACGTAGGCCTGGATCAGCGCGTGGAGCAGCGTGAACAGCACGCCCACCACCACCGGCACAACGAAGCTCAGGGACACATAATAGTACACCAGCTCCGTCACCAGCAGGCCGCTGAGCAGCGCACCGAACATACGGAAGCTCATGGAGATGGGCAGGGAGAAATCCTTGAGGGCCTTGCCCGCGCCCTTTGCACCGTTGGCCACGATGCCGCCCACCAGGATCACGCCGTAGGACAGGCAGCCCAGGGAGATAGCCGCGTTCACGTCCGACAGCGGGGCCGGCAGCGCGATGGTGTGTCCGCCCGTGGTGATGGCCTGGAAGCCGAACAGCTCAAACAGCGTTCCCACGAAGATGTACACGCCCGCGCCGAAGATGTATGCGCCCAGGAACTTGTTGCGATGCGGGCTGTTGCCCTTGGCCATCCCGTCGAACAGCCCTACCGCCGTCTCCAGCGCCATCTGCAGCTTTCCCGGTACCATCTTGAACCGGGGGATGACGAACACCCGCAGCAGTATCGCCGCCAGCAGCAGTGCGCCCACCACCACCAGCGAGGATATGTACGCCGGGTTCACGTCCTTCAGCCCGAACAGGCTGATGCGGTTCGTCCCGTGGAGCACTGCGTCACGCATGGCCTCCTGCACCGACTCCGACTTCCCGTGTCCGGGAACCAGCAGAGAACCGGCCAGCAGAGCCGCGGTGATCAGCAGCCACACCACGATGAACCTGATTTTCTTCTTTTTTTCCATTCGTCTTTCACCTTTTACATCCGGTAAAATTTTTGTGCCGCGTCGCGTCGTAAAACGGCAGAAGCGGCACGGCGCCGACCTCACCCTTCCGATTTCTTGTCGAAATCTTAACGTGCGGTACCGGCATCTTGACACTTCTTTTTTATTATAATAAAAACCCTGTGCTAACACAAGCTTTTTTTCGCCGCATTGCCTCCAACATTCCGCAGAAACCGTCACATTTTTTATCATCCCCCCTTATCTGACAGTCCCACCGTCTTTTCCCCCGCTCTGCCGCCCCGGTCGCCCCGCAAAAAGAAGCAGAGCGCCCCGCAGCAGCGGGGCGCTCTGTCGTCGTTATTTCCCGTTTCGTTTCTTGGCGAAGGCCGCCTTCTTCCGGGGCGACATCTTCCCCTTCTGCGCCAGCGGCTTCGCCGTGGGCGTCCCCCGCCGCCCCCGGTTGCCGGAGGCCTCCTTTTTCCGCCGCGGCTGTCTCTCCGGCCTCTCCGGTCTCTCCGGCCTCTCCGGCTTGACCGGCGGCTGACCGTAGGGCTCCCCTTTCCGCGGCCGGATCAGGCACTTCTTCTCGTACCCGATCAGGTCTGTCCGCCCCGTCTCCTCCAGGGCCTCCACCACCAGCGCCCGCTTCTCCGGCCGTGACCACTGCAAAAGCGCCCGCTGCATGGCCTTCTCCTTTGGATCCCTGGCCACATACACCTCCGACATATCCCGCGGATCGATGCCCGTGTAATACATACAGGTGGACAGCGTTCCCGGCGTGGGATAGAAATCCTGCACCTGCTCCGGCGTCCTGCCGTTTTTGTGCAGGAACTCCGCCAGCTCCACCGCGTCGCTGAGGGTACATCCCGGGTGGCTGGACATCAGATACGGCACCAGATACTGCTCCGTGCCACCCTCCTCGTTCAGCTTCTGGTACTGCCGCCAGAACTTCAGAAACACGTCAAAGTGCGGCTTTCCCATGTAGTCCAGCACCGAGCTGACGCAGTGCTCCGGCGCCACCTTCAGCTGTCCCGAGATATGGTACTTCACCAGCTCCTTAAAGAACGACCTGTCCTTGTCCTGCAGCATATAGTCGTATCGTATGCCGCTCCGCACGAACACCCGCTTGATCCCCGGCAGCTCCCGCATCCGCCGCAGCAGCTCCGTGTACTCCGAGTGGTCCGCGTCCAGATTGGGGCACGGCTCCGGCGCCAGACAGCTGCGGTTCTTGCACATCCCGCACCGCTTCTGCTTCTGGCAGCTGGTGTGGCGGAAGTTGGCGCTTGGCCCGCCCACGTCGTGGATGTACCCCTTGAACCCCGGCTCGTGGGTCAGCAGCTCCGCCTCCTCCAGCACCGACTCGATGGACCGGCTGGTGACCATCCGCCCCTGGTGGAAGGCCAGCGCACAGAAGTTGCACCCGCCGAAGCATCCCCGGTTGTGGGTGATGGAAAACTGTACCTCCTCGATGGCCGGTATGCCGTTCTTGTACATGGGATGCACCTGCCGGGTGTAGGGCAGGGCGTACAGGGCGTCCAGTTCCTCCCGCCGCAGCGGCCGCGCCGGCGGGTTCACCACCAGATACCGCCCCTCGCAGGGCTGCACCACCGCGCAGCCCCGGATGGGGTCGTGCTCGTCGTATTCCACCTTCGTAGCGCGGGCGTAGGCCGTCTTGTCGGCGCACACCGCCTCGTAGGAGGGGCAGTCCGCCCGGTGGAATTTCAGCTCGCCCACCGCGTCGGTGATATAGGCCGTGCCGGGCACGTCGGTGATATCCGCCGGCGGTGCCTTCCTCGCCAGACGCCGGGCGATCTCCGCCGTGGCGCTCTCCCCCATGCCGTACACCAGCAGGTCCGCCGGCGCGTCGAACAGTATGCTCCGCCGCACCTTGTCGTCCCAGTAGTCGTAGTGGGCGAACCGCCGCAGCGACGCCTCCAGCCCGCCGATAACGATGGGCACATCCGGCCACGCCTCCCGCACCCGGTTGGCGTACACGATGGTGGGCCGATCCGGCCGCTTGCCCATCTCTCCGCCCTCGCTGTACAGGTCGCGGGTCCGCCGCCGCTTGGCCACCGTGTAGTGGGCCACCATCGAGTCCAGGTTCCCCCCGCCGATCAGCACCCCGTACCGGGGCTTGCCCATGGCCCGGAAGTCCTCCGCCGAGTGCCAGTCCGGCTGGGGCAGTATCGCCACCCGATAACCCTTGCTCTCCAGCAGCCGCGCGATCAGTGTGGTGCCGAAACTGGGGTGGTCGATATACCCGTCCGCCGTCACCACCAGAAAGTCATAGTAATACCAGCCCCGGTCGATCATCTCCTCCCGGCTCACCGGCAGAAATTCCATTCCTTTTTCCATGTGTTTTCACTCCCAACTTCCATCCTATCTTCGGCCCCCCTCCCGTCCGTAGGCGTCAGCCTTCCCCTGATGAGGTCACAGGGAGACGGGTGCCCGGGCCGCACAAGCCCAAGCTTTCCCCTCGCAGGCTTCGCGCCGTTGAATGATGCACCCCTCAAGCCTTCCCCCTGGGGGGTCCGCAGTGTTGAATGACAGGCCGGTGGCGTGTCAGATCCGCGGACCGACCCGCAGGGAGACAGGTGCCCCCGAAGGGGGCGGATGAGGTGTAGCCGCGCAGCGGCGCAAGCGTAGTATTTGTCTCCGACGGGGATAGTTTCGCGCCCCGGCGCGAGCGCTTTCTTTGTCTCCGACGGCCCCATTTCTTCCAACAGCGGAAGAAATGGGGGAAAGAACGCCGGCAGAAACTACGTTTCTGCACTTCCTCAGCGCGCTACGCCTGTTCGCTTCCGCCCGCGCTTTCCCTCACGTAACCGGCGTTTTTCTGATCGTTGTCGTTCCCCCGACTGTGCCAGCACAGCTTTCCGCTGCCGCTGCCTGCTACTACGGCAAAAATTATTCGTTCTGCCGTGTCGCAGGCTAAGAAATCATTATATCCGTGCCCAACGGGCACACCTACCTTTGCCGCCTTGCGGCGGCAAAGGCGCGATTTGATAATCGCCACTCGACCAGCGCACCAACCCCTACCCTCACTGCTGTCAGCGGCAGCGGCGCAGGGATAATTTCGCGCCCCGGCGCGAGCTACTTTTGTCTGCGGTGACAAAAGTAGCCAAAAGCACCGGCAGAAACTGCGTTTCTGCACTTCCTCAGCGCGTTACGCCTGTTCGCTGCCGCCCGCGCTTTCCCTCACGTAACCGGCGTTTTCCTGATCGTTGTCGTTCCCCCGACTGTGCCAGCACAGCTTTCCGCTGCCGCTGCCT
>ENA-UOIZ01000050-UOIZ01000050.1-human-gut-metagenome-genome-assembly--contig:-P88-NODE-50-length-134104-cov-100.770800_pt1 | contig 134104 bp, 104 predicted proteins | sample MGYA00242336_ERZ723883 | MGnify/ENA metagenome assembly ERZ723883 | reverse complement strand
GCGCTATGCTCAAAGAAAAGTTTGGATGCTTTTTGGAATTTGCTCATTCATAGTTTTTTAGCTGAATAATGTCCTGCCGTCAGCGCAGTGCTTTTCGCCAAAAATGCATCCTAACGCAACGGCTAATGCAGCGAAAAAGCGAAACCAGACTGGGACGCTTGCGATTGCATCTACAATAGGCTGCAAACGCTCAAATGCGCTTGACATATCAAGCATCTCTAATCCTGTTATTTCAACCATAAATTTATCCAAGTGAGGCACAACCTGTTCAAGGAACGTTGATTCTCCAAACCAGCTCAGCACGCCTTCCACCAGCCCTTGCAGTGCAATAGCGGATGATACAACGCTTCCCATAGAACAGAGCGCCCCGACAAAAGGTTTGTAGCCGCATGGAATTGTTGTAATAGAAGTAAATGCCGTTAAAGCATTGATAGTTGGGTAAAAGAAGAATCCAAAGACAGGAATGCCTAACGCGAGTATTAACAGAATTTCCCATCCGTTTGTACCTTTCGGACTCGTGAGTTCCCCAATAATTCCGCAAACTACCAAAACACCTGCAGCTCCAGCTGTAATAATCAACGGAAGCGCAGGATTCCAGCTTTCGCCCTCATGTTTCACACTCACCCAGTTTGCAACAATTCCAATGCCGGCAGCCAGCAGCAAAATCCACCAATTCGCACTTTCCATCAGCGCCATTGTAAGACCTATTGGTGCAAGAATCCACGACATGGAGAGTTCTGCCCCTATCAGCAATGCCAAAACAATCAACAGGATGCATACAAACACCAATCCGCTTCCATCAACTTCCGGCACCAGTTCAATCAGAATGTACATCCTCACTTTCCTCCCCTATCCGCCTAATAAATTCGCTCCGGGGGCAAAACGTGCTGCCTTGCACCCGGAGCGTTGTCTTTGGTATGCGGAATTTTATTGCAGGTCGCGGTAACGGTAGTACGTCACTTCGTAGCTGTCCTGCTCATAGCTGACCGTTTCGTTCCACCAGTAGTTTTCATAGCGCTGATGTCCATCCGCCGTTCCGTTCTTAGAAAGTGGCTCATAGCTGCTCATGTATTCCCAATTTCCAGTACCCGGCTTATAGTTGGAACCCGTATACTCAGCATAGGAATAGTACCATTTGTTGTAACCTGTGTTATAGTAGTGCCAACGGGAGTAATGGTACACAGGAATCGAGTACGTTTCCGTCTCCACCTTCGTTTCCACCTGACGGGTAGAACTGCTGCTGACCGGGGTGGTAGACCATTGCGTCCATGCAGACCACTGCGGCGGCGGGGTCGGCGTCGTTGTAATCGTAGGCGTAGGTCCTTTCGTAATCGGCGGCGTCGTCACAGGCGGATTCGTCACCGGCCGCTTCGTGACGGGCGGCTTCGTCGTCGTGGTGCTTGTGTTGTTCGAGGCGGAATTGCTGCTGATGAGCGCTGTTTTCTCATTCGAGGACAGCTGCCGCCCTTCCTTGGTCGTCGCGGCAACATAGTAGGTATAATTGTAGTTCGCGTTTGCCGACGTGTCCTTGTAGGACAGCGCCGAACCGCTGTAAATCAGCTGGAAGTTCTTGTCGTAATTGGTGCGGCGGCGATAGAGGCTGTAATTCGTCGCGCCGCTGACAGTCGTCCACTCCAAGCTAACCGCCTTGCCGCTGACGTTGGCATACAGCGTCGGCGGATAGACCGTCACGGTCGTGTTCGCGTTATTCGGCGCAGACGTAGGCGCCGCTGTCGGGGCAGGTGTCGCCGCCGCGGAAGTCTGCCGACTCCACGCCAGCGCATACAGAATGCGGTTCTGCGCGTCCATGAAGTTCAGGCACTGCTGATACTGCTCCGCCGCTTCCGCATAGTTCCCTTCGTTTTCCGCCACACGCCCATTCAAGTATGCCGCCCATTCCGCAACGCTGGGAATGTTGACGCCGTTCGCGCGGAGGTTCGTCAGGCGCTCATCAAAGCTCGTGTTGATGACAAGCGCGTCGATATACATCGGAATCAGCGTGTAGTTATTAGCCGCCGCATCCGCAAGCCCCAGCGTGTAGTAATAGAAGGCGTTGCTGCCCTCGTAATTGCCAAGTTTCTGGAAATCTTCCGCCAGCGTCGTGATGTTCACCGAATCATCCTGCAGGTTCATCAAGTAACGTTCCAGCCGCGAAAGCGCGTCCTGATACCGCTCCGCAATCGTCCCCTGCGTTTCCGCAAAGACAACGCCCGTCAGCACCAAAGCCAGCGCCACCATAGCCGCTACCAAGCGTGAGAATCTTTTCATTTCCTTTTCCTCCTTTTTCCTTCCGCCCATTTTGCGATTTTTCTCTGACGTGATCCGCTTCCCACAGACTGCTCTCCGGACGCATAGCGGTGCAGGCTGCGTCCGGAGCGTGTCTTTTGTGGGGCGGAAAGCAAACCGCAATAAGTGGAAGGGGGCGGGCTTTCCGCGGCAGGCGTCGTGTAACCGGTGTATTCGATGCCTGTCCCGAATTTCTTCGGCATTTTTAGCATACCACGAAGCGCGGTTGCATGGTAGTCCACTTTTTCGCGATTTTCCGCCACTTTTCCAAAAACGACAAACACCCCCGCACCACGTTCGGCGCGGGAGTGCAAGGAAACATCAGAAATTACGGGACATATCGTACTTGGAATAGAACTCTTTGCGGAAATCAAGGAAGCAGTCGTTGGCAATGGCTTCGCGAATCTGCTCCATCAGGTGAATCAGGAAGCGCAGGTTGTGAATTGACGCAAGCCGTCCGCCGGTGATTTCGCCCGCCTTGAGCAGGTGGCGCACATACGCGCGGGAGAAATGCTGGCAGGCATAGCAGTCGCATTCAGCGTCAATGGGACCGAAGTCGTGCGCGTACTGCGCGTTCTTGACGACGACGCGCCCCTTGCTCGTCAGCACCGTGCCATTGCGGGCGATTCGCGTCGCCAGCACGCAGTCGAACATATCCACGCCGCGCAGCACGCCCTCCAGCAGGCAGTCCGGCGTACCGACGCCCATCAAGTAGCGCGGCTTGTTGACCGGCATGTACGGCGCGATTTCATCCAGCATCTCATACATCACGGGCTTTGGCTCGCCGACGGACAATCCGCCGATGCCGTAGCCGATGAAGTCCATATCCGCCAGCGTCTTGGCGCTCTCAATGCGCAAATCCTTGTAGAACGCGCCCTGCACGATGCCAAACAGCGCCTGATCCTCCTTCGTGTGGTGCTTCTTGCAGCGCTCCGCCCAGCGGTGGGTGCGCTCCATGTTGATTTTCGCGGTGTTGTAATCGCAGGGGTACGGGCTGCACACGTCAAACGCCATGCAAATATCCGACCCCAGCTTCTGCTGGATATCCATCGACTCTTCCGGCCCGATGAAGTGGCGCGAACCGTCCAGATGGCTCTGGAACGTCACGCCCTCCTCCTTAATCGTGCGGATGCCGGCAAGCGAAAACACTTGGAATCCGCCGCTGTCGGTCAGAATCGGCTTGTGCCAGTCCATGAAGTTGTGCAGGCCGCCCGCCTCCTGCACGAGGTTTTCGCCGGGGCGCAGGTGCAGGTGGTAGGTGTTCGACAGCAGAATCTGCGTGCCGATTTCCTCCATCTCGCGAGGCGTCATGGCTTTCACGCACGCTGCCGTGCCAACAGGCATGTAAATCGGCGTTTGAATGTCGCCGTGCGGCGTGTGCAGCACGCCCAGCCGCGCGCCAGACTGCTTGCAAATGTGCTTAAGTTCATAGGAAAAAGGTTGTGTCACGGCTCAATTCCTCCGTTGTCCGGGATGTCGGGGTTCAAAATCGCTTCGGCAGAGTTGTTGAAGCGGATGGCCATGTCGGTCAGTTCTTCAGCATAGCAGTTCCAAATGGAACCGCACGGAAGGTTCTGGAAGGTCATAATTTCCTTGCGCGTCGGATGCTCGAACACCAGCCGGTAGCCCCACAGGGCAATCTGCTGCCCCGCAATGCCGCGCCCGTACTTATTGTCGCCCCACAGCGGCGCGCCCATGTTCGCCATCTGCACGCGGATTTGGTGATTCCGCCCCGTTTGCAGGCGGATGGCACACAGCGCCGTGCCGTTCTTGCGCGCAAGGCACTCGCCGGACAGCATCGCCAGCTGCGCGCCCTTCTCGTCCGCGTCGCAGATTTCGACCTTGTTGAGGTACTCGTTCTTTTTCAGGTAGTCGATGCAGGTGAAGCGGTCTTTCACGCGCCCCTCGACGACGCAGAGGTACTCGCGCCCCATCTCGTGCTCCCGCATCTGCGCAGACAGCCGGGACGCCGCCTTGCTCGTGCGCGCAAAGACCATCAGCCCGCCAACCGGGCGATCCAGCCGGTGCACCAGCCCCAGATACACCGCACCGGGCTTGTTGTACTTAATTTTGATGTACTCTTTGATCTGCGTGAGGATATCGGTATCGCCCGTCTTGTCCGCCTGCGAGAGCATATTCGGCGGCTTGACAGCGACGATGACGTGGTTATCTTCATACTGCACGTCGATATTCGCCAGCTGATGCAGCGGGAATTCGTTCATTTGACCGACCACCTTCCGCTTGCGCCGCAGGGCAGCACGCCGCCCGTCGTCACCGGCAGGCAAAGTTCCTGCGCGTCGATGATTCCCCCATGGCGGCTGCTGACGCACTTCAGCAGCATATTGCTGAGGACGCTGGCCTGAAAGCCCGTCGTGTAGCTGTTGATGAGGAAGAACAGCGGCTTGTCGGAGAGTACCTTCGCGCTCGTATCGACCAGCCCGAACAGCTCGTTTTCCAGCTTCCACACCTCGCCCGACGGCCCGCGCCCGTAGCTCGGCGGATCCATCAGGATGCCGTCGTAGGTGTTGCCGCGGCGGATTTCCCGCTGCACAAACCGCAGCGCGTCCTCGACAATCCAGCGGCTCCTTTCCTCCGGCAGCTTCGATAACTCGCGGTTCTCCTTGCCCCACTGAATCATGCCCTTCGCTGCATCGACGTGGGTGACGTGCGCGCCCGCCGCCATGCAGGCCAGCGTCGCGCCGCCGGTGTAGCCGAACAGGTTCAGCACGCGGATGTCCTTGCGCCCGCTATTGCGGATGAGGTCGCCCATCCACACCCAGTTCGCCGCCTGTTCCGGGAAAAGCCCCGTGTGCTTGAATCCCGTCGGGCGGACGTAAAACCGCAAATCTTGATGCTGTATCGTCCAGCGCTCCGGCAGGCGGGTCAAAAACTCCCACTCGCCGCCGCCCTTTTCCGAGCGGTGATAATGCGCCTGCGCCTGTTTCCACAGCGCCGGATCTGCCTTGGGCCAAATCGTCTGCGGATCAGGCCGCCGCAAGATGACATTCCCCCACCGTTCGAGCTTCTCCCCGTCGCCCGTATCCAGCACCTCATAATCTTCCCATGTATTCGCTAAAAACATAACTTCTCCTTTATTTTGGAGGAGCCCCAAGGGGCGTTGCCCCTTGACCCCACAAGGGAGTTCCTCCCTTGACCCTTTCGCGCGATTCAGTTGGTGACACTTTCAGGCTATGCCCGCGTGTTTATTGTGAAAAAAATACAATTTCCAATATCATTCAAGTTGCATGGAGGGCGACCGCCCGAAGGTTTCCAAAGGGCGATCGCAGGCTTCGCCTGTTTGCATTGCCCTTTGGTCGCCTCCGCAGAAGAGAAATCCCCTGCTGCATAATGACAAAGAAGCAATTGTCAAAACTCTTCATCATCGACTAATCTTGAAAGGATATCCCCATTGAGCTGCACCAGCCGCCGCACAACCTCCTGCACATACAGCCTGTCCAGCCCTTCCAGCGCCGGGTCAACCTCCACCGCTTCCCGCAGCGCCGACCAGTCGCCCGTCGCCGCCAAGGCAGCTAAGCGGTTCGTCTCGTCGATGTCCATCATGATTTCCGCCAGCGGCGCAGGGACGCGAATCCCCTGCGGCTGCACCAAGCCGTCCGCCAAATGCAGATTGCTTTCGATAATCGCGTTCATCGGCAGCTGCGGCAGTTCCCCGCGGTTTGGGTGCGCAACCGCCGGAATCACCGCCGTTTCCTTCCGCAGAATCGCCAGCGCAAGGCGAACAGGGCGCGTCGGCGGCGTATCCTTCAATAGCATCAGCTGCGCCGTCATGCCGTCGGGCGTTTTTGCTCCCTCGTGACCAATCGTGTTCATGTGGGCAATGCGCTCTTTGCGCTTCTCGATGCTCTCGCCGAACGTCGGGTTCTCTTCGGGGATGTAGTCCTCCTCCGCCGCCAGGAACTCCGCGTGGCGCACCACGTCGCCCACGGCAATCGCGTCGTACCAGCCCAGCCAGCGATGCGTCAGGCGGCCGAGCTTGTCCTCCTCCGCCATCTGCCGAAGCGCGGGAATCAAATCAACATTCTTGCCCTTTTCGCGCAGGGACACGAGGAACGAGAAGCCCGGCAGCCCCGCCGTGACCGCCTCGACCGCATCCTCCTTGCGAAAGAGCGCCTTTGCCAGCCGCGGCACGGTGTTTCCGCGATAGGCGGCATCATCCAGCCCATACGCCTGAAAACCCGCGCCGAGGAATAGCTGCGTCGTGCGGGCAACGGGCTGTCCCAGCGTCACGACAATCGCTTTCGGGCAGGCAGAGCGCATATTGCGGCACAAATCCAGCACCACTTCGCCCTGACGGAGCGTATGCAGCAGCCCCTCAATGCCGCCGTGGACGCGCGCCTGATCGCTCAGACCGGGGTCATCCTCCTTCACGCCGCCAAGGGCATCCTGATCTTGCCGAAAACGCGTCGCCGCCATGCAGTCGCCCGCGTAAACGACGCAGTCCGCGCCCATGAGGACTTCCTGCCGATTGCCGGAGACGATGATCTGCGCCTTGCGGCCGCTGGCGTAGACGATGGCCTCGGCATAGTGCTGGAGGACATCGCGCATGGCGGCGTTTTTCTCCTCCACCGCGAGAATGCCATCCTCTTTGCCGGCGTAGAGGAAATCGACGAGCAGGAACGGCAGGTGCATCGGAATATCCTGCCCGATGAAGGCGAACTTAAAAGGCATGGTACAGCCCCGCTTTCTGGATACTTTGACAGTCTATCTTACCATGAAACACGCCAAAAGTAAAGCCCGGAACGATGGTGTTGCGCATCGTTCCGGGGGAAAGAAAGTTTGTTTCGGTTCTTTGGGTGAATTGCTTTTGGATTCTAACTAACAGGACTTGTCCGCAGCAACCAGAGGGCTTTCCGGTCGCCCTCTGGACTCCTTCGGCGCCGCCACTCTTGGGGTTTCATGTTTCTTGACTGATGCCGGAAGTTTATTCCAGAGCATCTAATCCGAACCGCAGGTTCGCCGGATAAACACGCGGGCATAGCCTGAAAGTGTCACCAACCCAATCGCGCGGAAGGGTCAAGGGAGGAACTCCCTTGTGGGGTCAAGGGGCAACGCCCCTTGCGGAGTCCAGAGGCAGAGCCTCTGGCGCCTCCCCCTCTTACGCCTTGTGCACCCGCACACCCAGCTTGCAGTCCTGACCGTTGATCGACCAGTCGCGGACGATGAACGTGTCATCCATGGGTGCGCGCTCGACGACTTCTGCCAGCGTGCCGCGCTTGAGCATATCGACGCCGCTCTCAATGGCGCTCGCCAGCACGTCGCCGCACTCGTAGCGCACATCCACGCGGTCGGTCACGTCGAAATCGGACTCCTTGCGCATCGTCTGCACCTTGCTGACGACCTCGCGGACATAGCCCTCCGCAATCAGCTCCGGCGTCAGGTTCGTGTCCAGCACAACCGTCACGCCCTTATCTTCCTGCGCGACGAAGCCCGATTTCTGCATCGGCGAAGTCAGCACATCGTCCTTGCCCAGCGTGACCAAAGTGCCGTCAATGTCAAACGACACGGTTTCGCCGCGCTCGAACGCATCGACGACATCGTTGCCGTCCATCGTCTGCAGGTGCTGACCAATCTTGCCCAGCAGCTTGCCGTACTTCGGGCCAAGCGTGCGCATCTGGGGTTTCAACTGATACGTTGTGAACTCGCGCGCGGACTCGGTGAACACAACTTCCTTCACGTTCAGTTCATCCTCGCACAGCGCCTGATAGCTTTCGGAGAAGGACGCGCCCTTGACGTAGAGCTTCGCGGCGGTTTGACGGGTCTTGATGTTCGCCAGATTGCGGCACGCGCGACCCAGCTGCACCACTTCCACCAGCGCGTCCATCTGCGCTTCCATATCCGCGTCGATGGCGCTTTCATCCGCCGTCGGGAAGTCGCACAGATGCACGGATTCCGGTGCGCCCGGCACATTGTTCACAACCAGATTCTGATAGATTTCCTCGCTCAGGAACGGAATGAACGGCGCGCAGACCTTACTCAGCGTCACCAGCACATGGTACAGCGTGGTGAACGCGGCGTCCTTGTCCTTCACGTCGCCCTTGCCCCAGAAGCGTTCGCGGCCGCGGCGGACGTACCAGTTGCTCAGCTCGTCCACAAAGTCCTGAATCGCCAGGGCGGGTTCGGTCACGCGATAGTTCCACAGGTCGTCATCGACGCGCTTGATGAGCGTGTTCAGCTTGGAGAGAATCCACTTGTCCATCAGGCTGAGCTGCTCGTTCTTGAGGTCATGCGCGGTCGGGTCGAAGTTGTCGATATCCGCATACATGGCGAAGAAGGCATACACGTTCTGCAGGGTGGCAAGGAACTTGTTCTGCCCTTCGCGAACCGCCTTTTCGGAGTAGCGGCTGGGCAGCCACGGCGCGGAGGTGGTGTAGAAGTACCAGCGGAGCGCGTCAGCGCCGAACTTGTTCAGCTCGTCAAACGGGCTGACAACGTTGCCCAGATGCTTGGACATCTTGCGCCCCTGCTCGTCCTGCACATGGCCCAGCACGATGCAGTTTTCAAACGGCGCACGGTCGAACAGCAGCGTCGAAATGGCTTCGAGGGTGTAGAACCAGCCGCGCGTCTGGTCGATGGCTTCGGAGATGAAATTCGCCGGGAAGTTCTGCTGGAACTCCTCCTGATGCTCAAAGGGATAGTGCCACTGCGCAAAGGGCATCGAGCCAGAATCGTACCAGCAGTCGATAACCGCCTTGTCGCGCACCATTTCGCCGCCGCACTTTTCGCAGCGGAGCTTTACGGCGTCGATGAACGGGCGGTGAAGTTCAAGGTCTGCGCCGGGATCTTCAATCGCCATTTCGCGCAGTTCCGCGCGGGAGCCGACGACGTGCATATTGCCGCAGGAGCACTTCCACACCGGCAGGGGCGTGCCCCAGTAGCGCTCGCGGGACAGACCCCAGTCGTGGACGTTCTCCAGCCACGTGCCCATGCGCCCTTCCTTGATGTTTTCCGGCATCCAGTTGATGGTGCGGTTGTTGCGCACGAGGTTGTCTTTCAGTGCCGTCATGCGGATGAACCACGTCGGGCGGGCGTAGTACAGCAGGGGCGTATCACAGCGCCAGCAGAAGGGATAATCATGCGTGAACTGCGGCGCGCTGAACAGCAGCCCGCGCTCCTGCAAATCCGCCAGCACCAGCGGGTCGGCCTTCTTGACGAACACGCCCGGCCACTTCGTTTCCGCCGTCATGCAGCCCTGTGGATCAACAAAGTTGACGAACGGCACGTCGTTCTCGCGGCAGACGCGGTTATCGTCCTCGCCGAACGCCGGGGCAATGTGGACGATGCCCGTGCCGTCGGTCATGGTGACGTAGTTGTCGCAGACGACGAACCACGCCTTCTTGTCCAGCTTGCCGACGGCGAAGTCGAACAGCGGCACATACTCCATGCCCTTGAGCGCCGTGCCGGGCATTTCCGCCAGCACCTCAAACTTCTGCTCCGGGAACACCGACTCCATCAGCGCCTTCGCCATGATGTACACGCGGCCGTCCTCCGCCTTAAAGCGGCAGTAGATGTCAGTCGGGTTCACGCACAGCGCCATGTTCGACGGCAGCGTCCACGGGGTGGTCGTCCACGCCAGCAGGTAGGTGTTTTCCTCGCCCTTGACCGGGAAGCGCACATAGGCGGACGTTTCCTTGACCGTCTTGTAGCCCTGCGCGACCTCGTGGGAGGACAGCGCCGTGCCGCAGCGCGGGCAGTACGGGACGATTTTGTGTCCCTGATACAGCAGCCCCTTCTTCCAGATTTCCTTCAGGCTCCACCATTCGGATTCGATGTAGTCATTCTCATAGGTGATATATGGATGCTCCATGTCCACCCAGTATCCGACCTGATCGCTCATGACCTCCCAGTCATGCAGGTACTTCCAGACGGACTTCTTGCATTCCTTGATGAACGGCTCGATGCCGTACTGTTCAATCTGCGGCTTGCCGTCCAGACCCAGCGTCTTTTCGACTTCCAGCTCAACGGGCAGACCGTGGGTATCCCAGCCTGCTTTGCGCAAGACGCTGTACCCCTTCATCGTCCAGTAGCGCGGAATCAGGTCTTTGATGACGCGCGTTTCGATATGGCCGATATGCGGGCGGCCGTTGGCGGTCGGCGGGCCGTCGAAGAACGTCAGCCGCTTTGCGCCGTCGCGGAAATGGAACGAACGGCGGACGATGTCCTTGTCTTTCCACAGCTGGGCGATTTCCTTCTCGCGCGCCGGGAAGTTCAAATCCTTGGCAACCTTGTTGTACATACCATGCACCTCATTCTTGTTGTCTCTGCTGCGGCGCAAACAAAAAAGTCCGCCCCAGCATGAAAATGCACTGGGACGGACGAAAATGCTTTTTGCGATTCATCCGCGGTACCACCCAACTTGACAGGCACGATGCCTATCCGCTCTGTGCAGGCGCACGCACCTGCTTTCTCGATAACGGGAGAACCCGTCTTTCCCTACCCGCTCCGCCGGACTTGCGCCCGTTCCGCCCGCGTCGCTTCGGAAAAGCGCGCTCCGGGGTGATTTGCCATCAGGCAGTCTTGACCGGGCTCACACCCTCCCCGGCTCGCTTTTCAAGGCTTGTCCTGCGCCGTCCCCATCCTTGCGCATTCCCATTCATTATAGCCGCGTTTTCCCCTTTTTGCAAGGGGGATTTGCAAATTTTCCAAGGAGGCACCAGAGGCTCTGCCTCTGGACTCCGCAAGGGAGTTCCTCCCTTGACCCTTTCGCGCGATTGAGTTGAGCTTTCTTCCATAATATATGCGCGTGTTGCGCGGGGGGGGTCGCGCCTGCGGGCGCAGCCCCCTGCAGCAACCAAAATCCATCCGCAAAGAAACGAAAAACCCCCGCGGCACACACCGCAGGGGGGGACACATTTCACTTGCTGGAAGCTGCCGCCTTCTCTGGATACAACCGCTTCTGCAGCTTGCGGATGCAGGTAAAATAGCACGGGAACAGGAACAAATCCGCCAGTATCCACGCAACAGGGTTCGCAAAGCACGCGGCATCATACCCCAGCGACGGGACAAGCAGCATCGCCACCACCGCGCGGCCGACAAGCTCCATCAGGCCTGCAATCATTGCAATCATGGTGTAGCCTAAGCCTTGAATGGAGAAGCGCACAATGTTCACAAACAAAAGCGGAATATACAGCGCACTGTTGATAATCAGGAACTGCTGCGCCATGTCGATGACCAGCTGGCGGTCGGCACTGTCCTGACTGATGAACAAGCCCACCAGCGGCTTGCCGAAGAAGTAAATCGCCACAAACGCGAGGACGCAGTAGACACAGCCGATGATGGAGGATGCTTTTAAGCCCTGATTGATGCGGTCGAGTCTCTTCGCGCCGACGTTCTGCCCGGCGAAAGTCGCCATCGTCGAGGCGAGCGCATCAAACACGCAGCAGAAGAACATGCTCAGCTTGCCGCCCGCCGTGACCGCCGCAACCGCAATCGTGCCGATGCCATTAACGGCATATGTCACCGTCAGAGAGCCAATCGCCGTGATGGAATACTGCAGACCGAACGGGATGCCCATTGCCAGCAGGCGGCGGACAAACGGCGCACGGATGCGCTTGTCCTCCGGCTGCATTTTGAGGATGGTGAATCGCTTGCGGATGACCAGCAGACACCAGAGGCCGCTGATGAGCTGGCTGATGACGGTCGCCCATGCCGCACCCTCCACGCCCATGTGGAACGCAAGGATGAATGTGTAGTCCAGCACGATGTTGAGCAGCGCGGCAATCGTGATGGCGATAACAGGCGTTTTGCTGTCGCCCAGCGAGCGCATCACGCCGCCGCACATATTGTACAGCACCGTAACCGGAATCGCGAAGAAAACCGGCTGGATATAGGCGACCGACAGCGGCAGAATATCCTCCGGCGTGTTCAGCATCCGCAGGAGCTGCGGCGCAAAGAAGCCGGTTAGCAGTCCCATCAGCACGGAAATCACCGCGCACAGGTAGACGGAGTGCATCACATAGCGGCGCATTTCCGTCTCGTCCTTCGCGCCGAACGCCTGTGCAATCGGAATCGCGAAGCCAGAGCAGATGCCCATGCAGAAGCCGTTGATGAGGAAGTTCAGCGATCCGGTATCGCCCACCGCCGCCAGCGCCTCCGTGCCCAGCACGCCGCCGACAACCATGGTATCCATGAAGCTGTACAGCTGCTGGAACAGGAAGCCGCCCAGCAGCGGCAGGGAGAATGTCAGAATCAGTTTCAGAGGCGAGCCCTGCGTCATGTCACGGGTCACGTTTTTCTGCGCCATGTGGATGTCCTTTCGTTGATGCAGGATAGGGGAAAAATCACGTTTCATTGTCTCCTATGGGGAACGCCTATTTATAGCACGTTTTTCGTCGGTTTTCAAGGGGGTTTGACAGGAATTTTTACGTCTTTTTCCCCCGTGTTTTTCGGGCGGAAAAGACGCCATTTTTCACGGCTGAAAGCGGTCGTGTAACCGCTATGGTGTAACCTATGTGACGGAATCTAAAAATTCAATCGTATGCTATTGACACCATGCGATTGATTTGCTATAATCACCCCTGTTTCCGATAAAAACATCAGCAAGGAGGTGTCCTATGGACAAGGAATTGGCAGGATTCGGCTGGTACATCAAGCGCATTGACAACGCCCTCGCCCGCGAAGCCTGTCGGAATGTCCAATCCCACAACCTGACGATGCAGCAAAGTCATCTGCTTTTCGTGCTGTCCGACGCGGAAAATCACACACGGACGCTCAAGGAGTTAGAGAGCATTTTCGGCTGCGCGCAGTCCACGCTGGCAGGGCTGGTGACGCGGCTGGAGAAGAAAGGGCTGGTGGAAGGCTTCACCGACCCGCGCGACCGGCGCATCAAGCATGTTCGCCTGACAGAAAGCGGCGCGGAAATGCGGCAGACGTGCCACAAGGACATTCTGCAATCCGAAAAGCGAATGTCCGCCGGAATGACAGAAGAAGAAAAGCAGCTGTTCCTGCAATGTCTGCAAAAAGTCTATGAAAATCTGAAGGACGACATGGACGAAACAGAGCATTGCCACAACAATTACCATAATAATGAAGGAAAGGAATGATTTCATGCTGAAAACACTGGCTGCGCAAATTAAGCAGTACAAGAAATCAACGATTCTCACGCCGATTTTTGCCGCGCTGGAAGTCGTCATGGAAGTGCTGATTCCCATGGCGATGGCGCGCTTGGTGAAGTATGGCATTGAGGGCGGCGACACCGGCGCGATTTACCGCTATGGCTTCCTGATGATGGCGATGGCAATGCTGTCGCTGGTTTTCGGCTCCGTCTGCGCACACACGGCATCCCATGCCTCCACCGGCTTTGCCGCGAACCTGCGCGATGGCATGTACCGCAACATCCAGCGCTTCTCGTTTGCCAACATCGACAAATACTCCACCGCCGGTTTGGTCACGCGCATGACCACCGACGTGACCAACGTTCAAAATGCCTTCCAGATGATTACGCGCATTGCGGTTCGTTCGCCGCTGACGCTGATTTTCTCGATGATCGCGGCATTCGTCATCAACCCGGAGCTGGCGGGCGTGTTCCTGATTCCGCTGGTGCTGCTGGGCGTTGTGCTGGGGCTGATTATCAAGCGCGCGACGCACCTGTTCGATCAGGTGTTCAAGAAGTACGACGACCTGAACGCCTCCGTGCAGGAGAACGTCTCCGGCATCCGCGTCGTCAAAGCGTTTGTGCGCGAGGACTTCGAGGACAAGAAGTTCGGCAAAGCGGCGACGAACGTCTACAACCTGTTCGTCAAGGCGGAACGCATCATCGCTTTCAACAGCCCCGTCATGATGCTGACCATCTACGGCTCGGTGATGGCGCTGAGCTGGCTGGGCGCGTCGCTGGTCACGGGCGGTTCGCTTGATGTGGGCGACCTGACCGCCATGTTCACCTACGTCATGAACATGCTGATGAATCTGATGATGCTGTCGATGATTTTCGTCATGCTGACCATGTCCGCAGCGTCTGCCCGGCGTATCGTGGAAGTGCTGAACGAGGAGCCGTCGCTGTCGAACCCCGAACAGCCGCTGGAAACGGTCAAGGACGGTTCTATCGACTTCAACCACGTCATGTTCAAGTACCATGCTGACGGCAATGGCGACCCCATCCTGAACGATGTTGATTTGCACATCAAGTCCGGCGAGACGGTGGGCATCATCGGCGGCACGGGCTGCGGCAAATCGACGCTCGTCAGCCTGATTTCCCGCCTATACGACGCAACCGAGGGTTCGGTGGAAGTCGGCGGCGTGGACGTGCGCAAGTACGACATGGAAGCCCTGCGCAATCAGGTTGCTGTGGTGCTGCAGAAGAACGTGCTGTTCTCCGGCTCGATTCTGGAAAACCTGCGCTGGGGCAATGAAAACGCCACGCTGGAGGAATGCAAAGAGGTCTGCGCACAGGCTTGTGCGGACGAGTTCATCGACCGGATGCCCGACGGCTACGACACGCACATCGAGCAGGGCGGCACGAACGTCTCCGGCGGCCAGAAGCAGCGCCTTTGCATCGCCCGCGCATTGCTCAAAAAGCCGCGCGTGCTGATTCTGGACGACTCCACCTCCGCCGTTGACACCGCGACGGACGCCAAAATCCGCCGCGCGTTTGCCCAGCGCATCCCCGGCACGACGAAAATCATCATTGCGCAGCGCATTTCCTCCGTGCAGGACGCTGACCGCATTATCGTGATGGACAACGGCCGCGTGGAAGCATTCGACACGCATGAAAACCTGCTGAAGAAGTCCGACCTGTACCGCGAGATTTATGAGACGCAGACGTCCGGCGGCGGCGACTTCGACAGCCCCGATCAGATGAAGGGTGGTGACGCGCAATGATGGGAGGTCCTCGCCGCAGAGGCGCTCCGATGCCCCGCATGTCCATCAAGGGGCAGGGACACATCCTCAAGCGCCTGATGAAAATCGTTTTTGAAAACTATCTGTGGCAGTTCATTGCCGTCATCGTCTGCATTGTGGTGACGGCGTATGCCACCATTCAGTCCAGCACGTTCACGCGGGATCTGGTGGACGTGTACATCGCCGGGATTCAAAAAGGCACCAAGACCATGGGCGATTTGGCGAATGCCATGATTCCGCTGGGCTGCGTCCTCGCGCTGGGCGTTGCCGCCAGTTACATCCGCCAGCGCCTGATGGTCAGCGTCGGCCAGGGCACGATGCTCAAAATCCGCACGGACTTGTTCACGCACATGGAGTCCTTGCCGATCCGCTACTTCGACACGCACTCGCACGGCGACATCATGTCCATCTACACCAACGACGTGGACACCCTGCGCCAGCTCATCAGCCAGAGCATCCCCGAGGTCATCAACAGCGCGATTTCCGTCGTCATGGTGTTCTTCGCCATGCTGAACAATTCGTGGATTATGACGATTCTCTCGCTCATCCTGCTGACGTTCCAGATGCTGGCGTCCGCCAAACTCGCGAAACTGTCCGGCAAGCACTTTGTCGCGCAGCAGGCGAATTTGGGCCGCGTCAACGGCTTCATTGAGGAAATGATGACCGGGCAGAAAGTCGTCAAGGTGTTCTGCCACGAGGAAAAGGCGATTGAGCAGTTTGGCGACCTGAACGAGCAGCTGCGCACATCAGCCCACGAAGCGAACCGCTGGGCGAACACCCTTGGCCCTATCAACAACAACTTGGGACACATCTCCTACGTTATCTGCGCGATGGTGGGTTCGGCGCTGTCCATCGCAACGGGCGGCACGCTGATGTCCACGGGGCGTCTGGTGGCGTTTCTGACGCTGAACCGCAGCTTCTCCCAGCCGATTTCGCAGATTACCCAGCAGCTCAACTCCATCATCATGGCGCTGGCGGGCGCTGAGCGCGTGTTCAACCTGCTGGATGAAGCGCCGGAAGCCGACAATGGCTATGTGGAGCTGGTGAACGCGAAGGAAGCGCCCGACGGCACGATTACTGAGACGACCGAGCGCACCGGGCTGTGGGCATGGAAGCATCCGCACACGGCGGACGGCAGCGTCAGCTATCGCAAGCTGTCCGGCGGCGTGACGTTTGACCACGTTGATTTCGGCTACACGCCCGAAAAGACGGTGCTGCACGACATCACCATGTACGCCATGCCGGGACAGAAGATTGCCTTCGTCGGCGGCACGGGCGCGGGCAAAACCACCATCACGAACCTGATTAACCGCTTCTACGACATCCAGGACGGCAAAATCCGCTACGACGACATCAACATCAACAAGATTCGCAAGGCGGATTTGCGCCGCAGCCTCGGCATGGTGCTGCAAGACACGCACCTGTTCACCGGCACGGTGCTGGACAACATCCGCTACGGCCGCTTGGACGCAACGGACGCGGCGTGCATTGAAGCCGCGAAGCTCGCCAATGCAGACGAGTTCATCCGCAAGCTGCCCGACGGCTACAATACGATGCTGACGGGCGACGGTGCGAATCTCTCGCAGGGGCAGCGGCAATTGCTGTCCATTGCCCGCGCCGCGGTTGCCGATCCGCCCGCGCTGATTCTGGACGAAGCGACCTCCTCCATCGACACGCGCACCGAAACGCTGGTGCAGCGCGGCATGGACGCCCTGATGAAGGGGCGCACGACGTTCGTGATTGCGCACCGCCTGTCCACGGTCAAGAACAGCGACTGCATCATGGTCTTGGAGCAGGGCCGCATCATCGAGCGCGGCACGCATGACCAGCTGATTGCGCAGAAGGGCCGGTACTACACGCTGTACACCGGGAATGCGATTGGGGAATAATTGAGGATATAGAAAGCGCGCCTGCTTCCGAATGAAAGGGAGCAGGCGCGTAATTTATATAGGGATGTTATTCAACGCCGCCGTAGAGGTACGCTCTCGCCGTTGCGTCCCCCGTGTGGCAGAGGTACAGCCCGTCGTGCGTCTGGATGAGGTAGAAGCCGCGCCAGTAGAAGCCGCACATGGTGTCCTCGGCGAAGAAAGGCAGCTTGTCAATGCCGCGCGGTTCGCTGAACTGGCTGTTTTCCTCGTCGTACTCCATGACCCACACCGTATTGTCATGCACGAAGTACATCGCCGTGTTGTCCTTGTTGGGGGCATAGGCATAGTAGGCATCGTGCGTCACATAATCGCCCAGCGTGACGTCATAATCCTGAATCGGCTGAAGGGTCAGCGTGTTGACCAAGTTATGCACAACGCTCGTCGCTTCGCCGTTTGGCAGGTTCACCGTCGTCAGTTCCTTGCCATCGTACAGTACGCGCTCATACTTCGAGCTTTCAGCGCTCCATCGGAAGAAGCCGGGCATATCAGGCATGAGGTGGCTGTCTTCTTCGTCCTCCAGCGCAAATTCCATCATTTCGCCCTTGCCCGTATCCACGTCGAACCGGACAATCTGGTATTCGTCCGTCTTGTCCTTCGCGATGACGTACAGCCCGTTTTCCGCGTCGTACACTGCCTGTTCGACCGTCACGTCGTACAAGTCCTTTGCAATCGGAAACTTCTTCCACCCCATTTGCGGCACGGTGCTGTAATCGAGTTCCGTGACCATCTGCATCCGCACCATCGTGTCATCCGTCGGGGGAACAAAACTGTACAGCCGCCCTTCATTCGCGCTGAACAACACCAGTTCCGCGCCGCCGTCCAGAAGCATCACCTGCCCGTAATAGCCGCTCTGTTTCAGCGCTTCCGACCAGATGATGTCTTCCAGATTGCAGACGACTTCCGGCTCATATTCGGGGTCATCGACGCGCAGCAGCTGACTGCCGCTGATGAAGAAGAGTTCGTCTTCAAACGGCAGCGCGCTGGTCACGTCCGTGCGGTAGCGGCTGCCGATGCCGTGCGTCCAGTCCATAGCATGGTCGGTGGATTCGGCAAACACGGGCATCACGCCCAGCGTCAGCACCAGCAGGAGGGACAGGAATGCCATTCGGAGGTTGTGTTTCATGGGGAGGCTCCTTTCGTGGGTCGATTATTGTGCTGGATTATTTATAATCTTCGGGGTGTGCAAAGTACGACATGTCGCAGACAAAGACACCGTAATAGGACACATAATAGTAATAGCCCTTCCAGAAGAATCCGTAATATATTAGATGTGATTTGGTTTCGGTCTTGTCAAATCCACGCGCCGGTTTCACACCATCGGTGAACCATGCAACATCATCATGAATGAAGAAAATTCGACGATTTTCCGCGTCCCACGCAAAAGCCTTGCAGCTTGGGTCATAAATGTAAAATCCCCAATGCAAATCGTAGCTAAGCTGATTTTCCAATCCGAGATCTTTAATCTCCAAAATTGTTTTTTCCAGCTTGCGCTCCTCTGGATTATAAGACGCAAAGACACGCTTGTCTATCACATAGCTTTGACCTTCATCATCCTGTTCCCATTCTTCGTCGTTGCAGTAAACCAGCAATGTCGAAGCCCATTCCGGGTTTTCCTGCCATGAAACAACTTCTCTAATCTCATCAGTATTATATGCCAAGACTTCCCCTCGTCCTGTGTCCAATGAAAAGCAAAGCAAGCAGTGCATCAGTTTATAGTTTTCATGCGACCATTCAGAACCAATCATATAAATTTTGTCCTGAATTTTTACGATTCTATCTTCAATGCTGTGCAAATAATAAATGCCATCACTTGTGACATTCCATCCGAAACCTTCCAGCGTGGAATAGTCCAGCGTTGCATACAGTTCTGTAATCACTTCGCCATTCTGGAAATCAAGCCGATAAATCCTTTGCAAGAACGATACAAAAATATACAGTGCATCGCCATCCGTAAAAAGCCGATAGTTGCGATAGGAGCAATATACAGAATCAGGATACACGTTTTCTGCTACTAAATTTTTCAGTTCATACACCGTTTCTGGCGTAGATTCCGGGTCATGGCATTTGAGCAGTAAGTCGCCGTACACAAAATACAACTCATCCTTGAACACCTGCAAAGAAGTCACCTTCGCAGGCTGCCCCAGTATCAGCTTCTCCTCGTACACATCCCCCCACTTCCAAAACTCCTCCGCCGCGAGCGCGCTTCCGGCGTTCAGCAGCGTCAGCAGAATCAACATCAGGGCAGTCAGCCGTTTCCATCGGTTCGTCATCGTGTTTCGCTCCTTCCGTGTCTCGTCGGGCGCGTCCGAACCATCTTTCGGGCGCTTTCACCTATAAAGACGCTGCAAAGGGGCAAAACGGGACATCATTCCGCAAAAATTTTTTTCACGCTCTGCGCCACCAGCACTGCTTCGTCCGCCGGCAGCCCGATGCTCGTCACGCGCAGCATCCGCTTCCCTTCCGCCCAGATGATGCTCACCTCGTGCGTGTCCTCGGTCTGGCGGTCAATCAGGTAGCCCGGCACGCTGTGCAGATAAATCGTCAGCACCCGCGCATCCGCCGCGCGGACGTTCCAGCCGTCGAGGTTGTCCTGCTCCTCGAAGCGCAGGGAGCGTGTCTCGTCGGCATAGTAGGCTTCGCTGTGCACCTGGTCGCCGCGCGTCGTTTCGCAGCGCACCAGCGTCAGGCTGTCCGGCAGGAACGTCGGGAAGAACAGCCCCTCCCAGCCGTCCGGCACGTCCATGCGCGGCACGCTCGCGGTCTGCTCCTCCTTCGCGGGTTCCATGCCGACGTGCGCCATGCCCGTTTCGGGGTTGATGGACAGCACCAATTGGAGGATTTGCTCGCGGAACGCCTCAGAATTCGCCAGCGCAATCGGGAACGCAATCCCGACCGCCACAATCAGGCACGCCGCGACGCGCACCACGCGGTCAAGCATATGCAGGACAGTCCGGCGCTTCTGCCGCTTCGCCTTGCGGTCGATTTTCGCCATTGCCCGCGCAAACGCCGCGTCCGCCAGCTTCTCTTCGTCCGCCGTCAGCGGCTGTTCGTCCTGCCAAAGTCCACTGCGGATGAGGGCGTCAATCTGCTCATCCGACACCTGCTGATTCTTTTCGTTCATTCTGCTTCCTCCTCTCAAAACAGTTTCTCGCGCAGTCTGCTCCGCGCGCGGTGGAGATACTGCCGGATGCTGCCCGGCGACAAGCCCGTTTCGGCGGCGATTTCCGCGTCCGTGCGGTTTTCCAGCACTTTCAGGCGCAGCACCTGCTGCTCCTTCTCCGGCAATTCCGCGATTGCCCTGCGTACCGCCGCCATCGTCTCCCGCATCAGCACCTTCTCTTCCAGCGCTGTCGGGTCGGGATAAAGCGCGAGCGCCTCGTCCCCGTCGCGCAGGAACCGCCCGCGCTGCCGCTGCTTGCGCCGCAGTTCGTCCATCGCGGTGTTTCGCACAACTGCCAGCACATACGCGCGTTCCTGCTCTTCCGTCAGCGCGCGCAGCAGGTCGATTTTCTCCATCAGTGCCACGAGGCTGTCCGACACAATGTCCTCCACCGCCGCGCTGTCAGCTGCATAGCACTTCGCCAAGCGAATCATGCTGATGCGGTGGCGCTGATAGCACGCCGCGAGGAACTGCCGCTCGTCATCCGCCTGAGCCACCCGCATCCCGCCTTTCGGATGTTGTTTCTCTTGCATCTGCTTCCAGTATAGCATACGCATATCGGATTCCGCAAGATTCAGGCAAATTTTTTCCGAAAAAAAGGCAAATTTGTGCTTGACGAAACCTATAGGAATAGCGTATAATGCCGTCATTCTTCCTCCTGACTTTATCGGGAGGAAAGACACGAAAAGGAGGCGCTGGTTATGCGCATTGCCAAGTCCGTCGCTGAACTGATCGGCCGCACGCCGATGCTTGAACTCACTCACTTTGAGCAGACGCACTGTCTGAACGCGCATCTGCTGGCGAAGGTCGAATCCTTCAACCCCGGCGGCAGTGTGAAAGACCGCATTGCGCTGGGCATGGTGGAGGCCGCGGAAAAGGCGGGCAAGCTGCTCCCCGGCGGCACGATTATTGAGCCCACCAGCGGCAACACCGGCATCGGGCTGGCGATGGTCGCCGCCGCGCGCGGATACACCGCCATCATCGTCATGCCGGACAGCATGAGCGTCGAGCGCCGTCAGCTGATGCTGGCATATGGCGCGAAGCTCGTCCTCACCCCCGGCAAGCTCGGCATGAAGGGCGCGGTTGACAAGGCGAATGAACTCGCCGCCGAAACCCCGAACGCGATTGTCGTCGGGCAGTTCGTCAACCCGGCGAACCCCGCCACCCACCGCGCCACGACCGGCCCGGAAATCTGGGCGGACACGGACGGTCAGGTGGATGTGCTCGTCGCGGGCATCGGCACGGGCGGCACGCTGACCGGCATCGGCAGCTACCTGCGTGAGAAGAATCCGAACGTGCGCATCGTCGCGGTAGAGCCGTTCTCCTCTCCCCTGCTGTCCAAGGGCGTTGCGGGCCCGCACGGCTTGATGGGCATCGGCGCGAATTTCGTGCCGGATGTGCTGAGCCGCGATTTGATTGACGAGATTATCACCGTCAAGGAGGACGACGCTTATCGCACGGGGCGCGAGCTGGCGGCGCACGAGGGTGTGCTGGCGGGCATCACGTCCGGCGCGGCGGTCTGGGCGGCATCGCAAGTGGCGGCGCGTCCGGAATTCGCGGGCAAGAACATCGTCGTCATCCTGCCCGACACAGGCGAGCGGTATCTATCCACGAAGATGTTCGCCATCAACGAGTGAATCTCCTGCCTTCCCGAAAAATTGCTTTTGGGAAGGTTTTTTTGCATCCAAATAAGTGGAAGCCGCCAAACCTCCGCATTATTTTCCCTCTCCGCTTTGCAGGATTTTCCCCCTTCCCCCGCGAATTCTATATTATCTCTTTATCATCAGGAAAGGCAGGTCATGTCGATGATCTCACGCTATATTTTCGGTACTCCCCTCCCCACCATGGCGGTCATCCGCGAAATTGCGCCGTCGGGCGGCGAAATTCCCCACTTCACCGTCACCAAAGCGGACGGCAGCGTCTCTTTCACTACCATACTGGGTGACGATGACCTCATCTTCGGGCTGGGCGAGAATGTCCGCGGCATCAACAAGCGCGGGCATCTTTATCGCGCGTGGAACATGGACGATTTCAGCCACACGGAGAACAAGGGCGGCATTTATTCCAGCCACAATCTGCTGCTGTTCAGCGGCGAGCAAGGTGTTTTCGGCGCGTATTTCGACGATCCCGGTGCGGTCACGTTTGATTTGGGGTATTCTGACGGCGGCAAGGCGGTCATTACATCCGAAAACGGCAATTTGTCGGTGTATCTGATTGAAAGCACCACGCTGACAGGGCTGGTACGCGAGTTCCGCCACCTCATCGGACGCAGCTACATTCCGCCGAAGTGGGCGATGGGCTACATTCAGAGCCGCTGGGGATACGCAAGCGAAGACGATTTGGACTTCATCGTATCCGAACACCGCAAGCGGCACATCCCGCTGGACAACGTGTGCATGGACATCGACTATATGGAGGATTTCAAGGACTTCACCTGGAATCCGGTGCATTTCCCGGATTTGAAAGCCACCAATGCGCGCATGAAGGACGAGCACATCCACCTTGTACCGATTATTGACGCGGGCATCAAGCAGCTCACTGGCGACCCGATTTACGACGAGGGGGTGCAGAAGGATTACTTCGTCAAGAAGGCGGATGGCAGCCTGTTCGTGGGCGCGGTTTGGCCGGGACGCGCGTGCTTCCCGGATTTCCTGCGCGAGGACGTACGGCAATGGTTCGGCGCGAAGTACCATAAGCTGATGGATACGGGCATCGAGGGCTTCTGGAACGACATGAACGAACCGGCGCTGTTTTACAGCACGGACAGTCTCGAAAATGCGTTCGAGACGGCGGAAAAGATGCGGCACGAGAATCTGGGCATTGACGGCGCGTTCAAATTGAAAGACGCGTTCGTCAACATTGCCAACAACGCCGAGGATTACCGCCGCTTCTACCACACGGTGGACGGTCAGCCCGTACGCCACGACAAAGTGCACAACCTCTACGGCGCGATGATGACAAAATCCGCCGCTGAAGGCTTCCGCAGCTACAATCCCGACCGGCGCTATCTGCTGTTCAGCCGTTCCTCCTTCATCGGCGCGCACCGCGACGGCGGCGTGTGGCAGGGTGACAACAGCAGCTGGTGGTCGCATCTGCTGCTGAACCTGAAAATGATGCCGTCGCTGAACATGTGCGGCTTCCTGTATACAGGCGCGGACTTGGGCGGCTTCTCCTGCAACACGACGGAAGATTTGCTCCTGCGCTGGCTGGCGCTGGGCGTCTTCACCCCGCTGATGCGCAACCACACTGCGCAGCACACGCGCGATCAGGAAATTTTCCGCTTCCGCAACTGGGAGGATATGCGCAATGTCGTGTCCGTCCGCTATGCGCTGCTCCCCTACCTGTACAGCCTGCTGGTCAAGTGCGCCTGCCGGGACGAGATGATGTTCCGCCCGCTGGCGTTCGATTATCCGCAGGACAAGACCGCCATCCGCGTGGAAGATCAGCTGATGCTGGGCGACGAGTGCATGATTGCCCCGGTGGTTGGGCAGAACGCGCGCGGCCGCCACGTTTATCTGCCGGAGGACATGCTGCTGGTGCGCTTCCGCTCCGGCGACGATTACACCATGCAAACAATGCAGAAGGGGCATCACTGGCTGGATGTGCCAATGAACGAAGTGCCGCTATTCATCCGCCGCGGGCATGTGATTCCGCTGTGCCGCAGCGCGGAATACGTCGATGCGCTGGACACGACGAAGCTGTCGCTGATCGGCTGGCTGGAGGTCGGCTGTGCCATCACGCTGTACGAGGATGACGGCGAAAGCACGGATATCGACCTGAACGAGGGCTTGCAGCTCATCAACGTAAGCATCGACAAGGGCGTCGCGACGGCAAAATGCGCGGGCAAGACGATTGACGCGAGCAAAGTCGTCGTGTGGGAGAGATAACGATGAAGATTCTCAATTTCGGGTCGCTGAATCTGGATAACGTTTACCAAGTGCCGCACTTTCTGCAGGCGGGCGAGACAATGGCAGCGCTGTCCGAGGCGGTGCATCCCGGCGGGAAGGGGCTGAATCAGTCTTTGGCGCTGGCACGGGCGGGCGCGGAGGTGTATCATGCGGGCGTCGTCGGCAACGGCAGCGAGCTGCTGACAAATCTGCTGAAAGAAAACGGCGTGCATGATGACTACCTGCTGCACCGCGACTGCACGCAGGGCAGCACGATGATTCAGGTCAGCCCCAAGGGCGAAAACTGCATCCTGCTCTTCGGGCAGTCCAACCACGCCATCACGAAGGCGCAGTTGGAAGAGACAATTGCCGCGTTTGCCCCCGGCGATTATCTGGTGCTGCAGAATGAGGTGTCCTGTCTGCCGGAGATGGTGGAAGCGGGGGCAAAGCGCGGCTTGCATGTCGTGCTGAATCCATCGCCGTTTGACGATTCGCTGCGTTCGCTGGATTACAACCAAATTCGCTGGATTTTCATCAACGAGGTCGAAGGGCATCAGATGACGGGCGAAACCGCGCCGGACGCGATCCTGTCTGCCTTGCGGGCAAAGTACCCCGCGCTGTGCGTTGTGCTGACACTTGGGAGTGCCGGGTCGATTTGCTGCACGCCGGAGAAAACGGTTCATCAGCCGATTTTCCGCGTTCAGGCGGTGGACACGACGGCGGCGGGCGACACGTTCACGGGGTACTTCCTCGCGGCGCTGACGCAAGGGCTGCCGCTGGAAACGTGCATGGCGCGGGCTGCAGCAGCATCGGCCATCAGCGTGACACGGCAGGGGGCGGCGCCGTCGATTCCGAGGGCGGAGGAAGTGGATGCGATGCTGCGGGGATAATTCCTCCGTTGCAGAAAATCATATGTGAAAAAAGGCGGGTGCGTGGAGATTAAATTTCTCCACGCACCCGTCCTTTATGCTGTCATTTCCGGGGAAAATTCAATTCGGAAATCGTATGGCTACAGATTCAGCAGCACATTCACCCGGAACACGCCGTTTTCCGTCTCGACGGTCATCTGCCCGTGGTACTTTTTCGCGACTGTCTCCACGCTCAGCAGCCCTGTGCCGAAGCCGGGGTGGCTGGTGGACAGCAGCTTTCCTTCACGGCGGGAAAGCTGCCCATCATAGCGATTCTCGACAATCAGCCCCATCATGGCAGGCGACAGCATGTGGCAAATCACGCTGACGCGTCGCATTGCTTCGGGCAGGCGTTCACTGGCGCGCAGGGCGTTCTCCAGCAGATTGCCCAGCACCATGCACAAATCCGCCTCGCGCATCGGCAGTTTCTCCGGCAAATTCAGCTGCCATGCAAGTGGGATGTTCTTCTGCGCCGCCGTCGCTGCGTAGTAGCCTGCAATTGCGTCCATCGCACCATTGGCGCAGAAGGTCGCGTGCGCGTCAACGAATTCGCTCTCATACTCCTTCAAATATGCGCGCAGCTCCTCCATTTTGCCGCTCTCCGTCAGCCCGGCAATAACGTGCAGATGCTGCCGGAAATCGTGGCGGAGGCGGCGAGTTTGTGCCATGTACTCCCGCAATTGTGCATAGCGGCGCGATTCCAATTCCAGCATTTGGTTTTCCTGAATCAGCGTCAGATTGCGCACGCTCTCCTGTGCCATGCGGTAAAACTGGTAGAGCAGCAGAAGCATCGCCATCATCGCCATCAGCAATGCCACAATGGAAACGCGCTGCATCCGGTTAACCAGCACCGTCGCCGGGTCTTGCGGCATGATGAAGATGATGAACGCGATGCAAATAGCGGGGATGGGGCTGACAACGCGCCACACGCGTTCCACCTGATATTCGCGCAGCAGCCATCTCAGCCACGGCACAGCCACCAGCGCGTAGACAATTGCCAGTAAACTTTCGATGCCGAAATTCAGCAGTACCGTGGACAGCAGATAGATTGGCTGAACGTTCGTTACCTCGCGCCGCGCGTTCAGGCAGACGGACAGCATGAGTGCCACCGCCGCCACGGTAGCGGGGCTCAAAAAGAGAAGGATGCTTTGTGACACTGAAACATTTGGTTTCAATGCACGGCGGAAGAGCACGAACGCCAGCGCCATGAAGGGCAGCAGCAACGTGTTTGTTACCCAGCCCTGCCAGCAGCAGACAGCCGCGCCGCTCGCGCATGTCAGCAGGATGAACAGCATCGCCTGACACGCCGTTCGTTTGGGCGAAAGCAGCTGCTCCCAGACCGACATCAGCACCATGACCGCCGCCGGCAGCATAGACAAGAATTCCAGAAAGTAGCGGATGTACTGTGAAATTTCGATGGTCGTCTCCTCCCCTCCTGCGCGGATTTCGTCAGATTTCGCGCCGCATATGGCGAAACTGGTACTGCGTGAACGTTGCGAACAAGCGCCCCTTGTCTTTCTGGCGGACAGGGAACTGCGTGCCGTCGAGCATCTGGATGCAGTCATTCTCGAACCGCAGAACGGCGCTCATGTTGATGATGATGCCGCGGTTGCAGACCAAAAACCTTGGATCGGTGCAAAGCTCCTTTTCCACCTGCGCGAAGATTCCCGTTGCGCGGCATTCGCCCTCATCGCTCATGATGCGGACGAAGTGGTTCTGCGCCAGCGCGTAATACACCTTGCTGTACGGCAGGCGCATGAGTTTGCGGGCGAAACGCACCTCGATTTCCGGTTCGGGGTGCTGCAGGATGCGCAGCAGGTCATCCAGCAGCTGACGAATGCGCGCTTGCTCGAACGGTTTGAGCAGATAATCGAACGGATGCACCGGGAAAGATTGCCAGACGTACTCCTTCGAGGATGTGACGAAAACAATCGGCAGCGTCGGCGCCTGTTCGCGGAGTTTCCGTGCGGTGTCGATGCCGTTCGTGCCCTCCATGCAAATGTCGAGGAAGATGGCATCCAGCTGCTCCGGGCTGATAGCGCTAAGCAGTGCGTCGCCGCTTTCGTAGCGGATGATGTTCGTCTGTCCCTCGGCAGTCAGCGCCTGTTGAAGGCGTTCGGCGTCCTGCGGGAGATCATCGACGATGGCGATTCGCAGCAACATGCAAGGACTCCTTTCTATCTTGATGATACCACAGCGGCAGTTTCTTTGCATCCCCCATTGGCGCAGGAAAATGTGCGATTGAGGAAGAATTAGGGGGAATTGGGCTATGTGCGGACAATATTATTTTGTCAGATGACTGGCACTGGGCAGATGCGGGGTGAAGTATGTAGCGATCAGCAGACACAAAAAAATCTGCATCTACTTATTTTTCGGACGACAACACCGCTTCTTTTGCGCGGCAGTGTTTTTCCCGCTTTTCGCCCACCTGTTCACTATTTTTATGATTTTTCCACATCCGCCATCCGAATCCGTATAGAAAAAAAAGCCTTGAAATTTCTCACTCTCAAGGCTTTGAAACTAAAGACCTATTTTGATACGAAATGCACACCTTGTCACCTTTCCGTTAAAATGTTTGGAAATCGTTAAATGGTGCACACCGTATTTGCAGAAGATGCTGCATACTTCTAATCCAGACATTCCGAATCACCGGCTTCTTCGTTTCCAAGATATACTTTGTATGGTTTCCCTTGATAATAATTCATAATCTGTCGTCTTAATTTCGAAGAATACAAGGGCTGCAAATTAAGCGTAGAAATATCCAGCCATCCTATGCCAACTTGATTCGTATCTCCATGAAGAACAGCATCCGGCATGTTATCAATATATTCACAAGAAAAAATCAAATCGACACGATGAAAGGTTTCGCCATGAACACCTTCCACTACAAAAAGCAATTCTTTGCACTCTATAGCAATACCTAATTCCTCTGATACTTCACGGCAAACAGCTTCATTTAGCGTTTCTTCTGCTTCTTGACCACCGCCAGGCATAATATACCATTCTTCACCAGCATCTCTGATTTTGATAGCGGCCATTTTTCCGTCTTTGATGATAAGTGCTTTTGCAGAGTTTCGAATCCTCCCCATAATATTTTCCTCCGTAATGCTTAAAAGAAAAACTGGACACCCGTTTGTATACACAAATGTATCAAAACTGGTGTCCAGTTATGGTGCGGGAAACAGGACTTGAACCTGCATGAAGTTAGCCCTCACTAGAACCTGAATCTAGCGCGTCTGCCAATTCCGCCATTCCCGCAGAATGTGGATGGGGGTGGATTCGAACCACCGAAGTCGGTGACGGCAGATTTACAGTCTGCTCCCTTTGGCCACTCGGGAACCCATCCATATGAAATTTCTCTGTAATCCAGAGAATGGAGCTGGCGATGGGACTTGAACCCGCAACCTGCTGATTACAAATCAGCTGCTCTGCCAATTGAGCTACACCAGCATTGCTTACTTGGTAGCACCTGCGAAGTTCAAACCAGAAAGTAGACGACCCGGAAGGGGCTCGAACCCTCGACCTCCAACGTGACAGGCTGGCGCTCTAACCAACTGAGCTACCGGGCCACCTGAGAAAGTAGGCCTTCAGGGACTCGAACCCGGGACCGACCGGATATAAGCCGGTTGCTCTAACCAACTGAGCTAAAGGCCCATACGGAAGGGAAAAGAAGAAGGATGACCCCGTCGGGATTCGAACCCGAGTAGCCGCCGTGAAAGGGCGGTGTCTTAGGCCACTTGACCACGGGGCCATATTTCCCATCCGAAGGAGAGTAGTAGCTGTCGGGGTGAAGGGATTTGAACCCCCGGCCCCATGCTCCCAAAGCACGTGCGCTACCAGACTGCGCTACACCCCGTCGTTCCCGTGTCTCTTGCATGTCCTGCAGGCGACTTCTTAAGTATACACCCATTTCAGCAGTTTGTCAACCCCCAAAATGAATTTTTTTGCGGATTTTTTGATTCTTTTTGGGCGTTTTTCGGAAAATCCCCGCAAATGCCCGTTTTTTCGGCATTTTTTCGCTTCCCCCTGCCGGTCATCAGGGGCGTTTTCGGCTCATATCCTCCTGCAAAGCCTTCTGCGCGACCATGCAGAAGCGCAAAAAGGAGGTTTCGCACATGGACGAAGCCATCGCCCAGCGCTGCATTGCCGAGGCGCGCTACATGCTCCGCCACCGGACGACCATCCGGCAGACTGCCGCCGCGTTCCAGCTCTCCAAATCCGGCATCCACAAAGACATGCTCCAGCACCTTCCGCAGGCGGATGCAGCCCTCGCCCACGAGGTATCGGCGCTGCTGGCGTACAACAAGTCCGTCCGCCATTTGCGCGGCGGCGAGGCGACACGGCGGCGTTATGCACAGGAAAAAAGCCGAAAATCTGCGGAGTGCTTGCAATTTCCTGAAAATACGCTATACTAATGGAAGAGACTTTCCGGAGGAGGCTGCCTTCCATGACAACGATTACGCCCGACGAGATGAAATCCTTGGAAACGCTTTTCATGTCCGAAACCGGCACGCCCAGTATTCTGCTGATGGAACACGCTGCACAGGGCGTGGCCGCAGCAATTTCCCGCCACGCGCCGAAATCCGCCCGTGTGCTCTTCCTCTGCGGTCCCGGCAATAACGGTGGCGACGGCTATGCGGCGGCGCGGCTCTGGTGCTTAGGCGGCGGTCAGGCAGACGTGTGGGAAGTGACCAGCGCCGTCCGCGGCGACGCACTGACGAACCGCACTTTGGCGCTGCTGCACGGTGTCCGCGTTCTGCCCAGCGCCGACGCGGTGGATGTCGCCGAGTACGCCGCCGTGGTGGACGCGCTCTACGGCACGGGGCTGAATCACGCCATCGAGGGCGACGCGGCGATTCTCATCCACCGTCTGAGCGACCATCCGCAGATTCCGGTTATCGCGGTGGATATTCCCAGTGGGCTGGACGGCACGACCGGGCGCGCACTCGGTGCTGATGTCGTCCGTGCGGCGGAGACGGTCACGTTCCACCGCATCAAGCAGGGCTTGCTTCTGCGGCAGGGCGTCGAATACACGGGCAAAATCACCGTCCAGCCGATTCTCATCCGCCCCGGCGACGACATCGACCTCGGCTTCGACGGCTTGGAGACGCTCTCTCCTGCCGCGCTTGCGCCGCTTTTCGCCCGCACACCCGCGCTTCACAAGGGCGATTGCGGCCGCGCGGTGATTTTCTGCGGTTCGCGCGGGATGGTCGGCGCGGCGGCGTTCTGCGCCAATGCCTGCATCCGCGCGGGTGCGGGGCTGACGACGCTTTTGTGCCGCGAGAGTCTGCTGCCGATGCTGCAAGTGCTTGCGCCGGGCGCGACGTGCGTTCCCCTGCCCGAAACAAACGGGCTGCTGACGCCTCAAGCCGCGCGCATCACCCGCGAGACGCTGGACAAGGCGGACGCGGCTTGCATCGGCTGCGGCTGCGGGCTAACCCCGGACGTGACGATGCTGCTGCGCGTGTTCGCCGAGGCGGACTGCCCCATCGTCTGGGACGCGGACGCGCTGACCCTGCTGGCGACGCACGACGGCATCCTCCCGCTGAAAGAGGAGGACATCATCACGCCGCATCCCGGCGAAGCGGCGCGCCTGCTGGAACAGCACGTCGAGTTCATTCTTGATGAGCCGCTGGATGCCCTATCGCGGCTGCATGACCTGTGCGGCTGCTGCGTGCTGCTCAAGGGCGCGCGGACGCTTGTGTCCGACGGCGACGCAACGTACATCAGCCTCTACGGCACGCCCGCGCTGGCGAAAGGGGGCAGCGGCGACGTGCTGTCCGGCATCCTGACGGCGCTGCTGTGCCAGCGGAATCGGCTGTCCACGTCGCTCTCCACAAGCGCGCTGGCAGCGTACGGCGTGCTGATTCACGCCCTGGCGGGACTTCGTGCGGAGAAGCGGTTCGGCGCGAACTGTTCCACCCCGCAGGCGCTGATTGACACGATTCGGCTGGATGACAAAGAGCTGTAACCCAAAACGCACCTCTGCCCGGTTGGGGGAGGTGCGTTTTTGTTACTGGTCAATCTCGTTCAGGAATGCTTCCATTTCCTTGCACGCCGTTTCGCGGTCGTCCAGATAGAACCCATGCCCCGCGCCGGGAATTGTAATCATCCGCGCGTCGGGGTAGATGGTCAACGCCTTTTCGGACACGCTGATGGGTACAATCTGGTCGTCCGTGCCGTGAATCAGCAGCACGGGCTTGTCGAACGACGCGATTTCCGTCCACGGGTCAAGTTCCAGCACAACCTCGTAGTAGCGCCCGCTGACGGTCATCTGCATGAAGTCAACTGTCTCCGGAATCTCGCTGGCGTCAGCATACTGGCTGCGCGCATTGTCTGCCATCATCAGCCCCGGATAGAGCAGCATCGCGCCGCGCACGGTTTCGGGATTCCGCGCCGTATACAGCGCCGTCACCAGCCCGCCTTGGCTTTCGCCCGCAATCACAAGGCGGCTGGCATCCACCTCATCCAGCTCAGCAAGGAACGAAACGACAGCATCGAGGTCGTCGAGTTCGGTCAGCAGGGTCATGTCCGTCGTCGCACCGGAGCTTTGGCTCTGCGTGCCGCCGCCGCAGAAGTCGAACGTATAGCAGACGTACCCGCGCTGGGCGAGATATTCCGCGTAGCCGTCCATGTTGTGGTGCGTGCCGTTGAAGCCGTGGCAGAGGATGACCGCGGGGGCGTTCTCCGCGCCGTCCGGCACATACAGCCAGCCCGCAATGACGCTTTCGTCTTCCTTTTCAATCGGGAACTCTTCGACATGATAGGTGTTTTCCGCAAGCGCCGCGCCGCACAGCAGGAGCAGCATCAAGAGGATTCCAGCAAATTTCTTCATATAGTTCACCTCTTAACTGAGTTCAAACGCGAAGAAGTTCATGGCTCCCTCGCCGCGGAAGCGGAAGTACAGCGCCTTCACGCCATCTGCCATACGGAACGGCGCGGTGACGTTCGTCATGGTCTTTCCGGCTTCGACCGGGATGCTTGCCGCCAGCGTCGCGAACTCCGGCGTATCGCTGACCTCGATATTGCCGCGGCATACCCCGCTGACGGCGCACCGAATGGCTTTCGCGCCGTGCATCTGGAAGTACTTGAATCCGCATACACTGCCGTCGCGCATGTTGGCGATATACTGCACCGCCGCCGGATCGCCGTCGCGCCCGCTCTGGGTAAAATACGGGTGTTCCTTCTTATTGAAGCGCTTGTCATAGCGGACAACGCCGTGCTTGCTCCACAGGTTGCAGGCGATGCGCGCCTCGTATTCACCGATACCGTCCAGCGGGCCGCCGTTCAGACCGCAGCTGGTCACTTCCGCCTGCTGGAAGCCGCCGTCGGGCGTGCGCTTCAGCGGTTCGGCGCAGGCTTGGCGGGAGTAGGAGTGCTGGTTCGTCTGGCGATGGTAGAAGATGTACCACTGCCCGTTCAGTTCCGCCATGCCGCCGTGGGTGTTGCCGAGGTAGTTCGTGCCGCGCGTCTCGTCGGCGGTTCCGTCCTCCATGTACAGGTCGCCCAAGTCAACGAGCGTTCCGCCGTAGCGGTAGCCAGACAGCGGATGTTCGCTGACCGCATAGCACAATTCATGGTTGTTCTCCGACGAATACACAAAAACGTACTTGCCGTCAATTTTGCGGATGCTGCTTGCCTCGAAGAAGGCATGTCCCGCGAATTCCTTCGGCGGGTTGTTGTCCTTCTGTGGGAAAATCAGCTGCATTTTGTCCTTGATGGTCAGCATGTCCTGTTCCAGTTCCATGCCGACGCCGCCGGAATTGCGGAGGTTATGGAAGCGGCTCATGATGAACGGCACCTTCGTCGCAAAGCCGGAGTAGAGGTAGACGCGCCCGTCGTCATCCACCAGCGCACCGGGGTCGAACGGGAACTCATCCCCGGAGCGGCTGCCCCACTCGCGCCCGTCGGCATAACGGACATGGCCGTAGTATTCATACGGGCCCTGCGGCTTATCGCTGACCGCCACACCCATGCGTCCAAGGAAATCATAGGCATAATAGAGGTAATAGCGCCCGTCCACGCCCTGCACCACGTCCGGTGCGAACAGCAGGCGGATGCCCAGCTTGTTCAGCGGGTCTTGTTTTTTCTTGTAGATAACGCCCTCGTAACGCCACGCGGACAAATCGTCCACCGGCGCGGAGTAGCACACATAGTCGTTGACGCAGAAGATAGCGGCGTTAAAGCGGTCGTGCGAGCCGTACACATACACCCGATTGCCGAAGACATGCGGCTCACCGTCCGGGATGTACTCCCCTGCCGGCAGATACGGATTGAATACCTGTTTCATCTGTTTTTCTCCCTTCCCAGCTTGATGATGCCATTTTATACTAATTCGATTCTAAAACATGGCATCGAGCATAGCAGATTTTTCGTTCTGGCAAAGCTGCGTGAAGCGAGGCGTACTGGAGGTACGCACGAGCGGAACGAAGCAAAGCCGGGGCGGAAAAGATGCTGTGCGAATGACATGGTTTAGATGAGAATTAGTATTAGCACGTTTTCCGCCCATTTTGCGCATTTCTTTCAGAACCTGTCATTTCGGCTTCCTATTCTGTTTTGATTGGCAAAATTCGTTCCGTTTTTGACAGTCGTTCCCTTCCCTTGCAACAAGAAATCCCTTCGGCAAGAGGAGAAGCCGAAGGGATTGATGGGAAGGGCAGTCACCATTCCAAGAGGAGGACGGAACGATGACCGGAAGCGGAATCGAATCAGATTTCGTTCTGCCAGATTCACTTTCATATCGGATTATAGCACACTGCCAGCTTTCTATCAGCATTTTGGCGCAAACTGTCGATTTTTTTGCACAATTAGCATATCGCCGGATTCATCTGCGCCTTTTTGCTCCCCAAACGATACCAGAGGCGCTGCCTCTGGACTCCGCCAAAGGGTCTTCGACCCTCTGGACTCCCATTCGCGCGATTGAGTTGCGTACATCTGCATACTGTGCCCGCGTGTTTATTGGGGGAACCCAAGGGGCGCTGCCCCTTGACCCCGCAAGGGACTTCGTCCCTTGACCCTTCCGCGCGATTGGGTTGCGCACATCTGCATACTGTCTCCGCGTGTTTATTGGGGGAACCCCTAACGCAAAAGAGCCGCCCCTGCTTGCAGGGACAGCCCTTCTAATCGTCAGCATTCATTCCAGCAGGAACATCTGCTGGAATTGCGAATGCCCGCTGATTTCAACAGCGCCTTCATTTCCGACCAGATGGCATCGTGGCGGCGCTTATATTCCGCCTGCATCCCCGGCTTGATTTTTCCCATCCAAGCAACTCGTTCCATGCAAAAAAATTCTCCATCACCCGAACAGAGTACACCCCATCTCCCGGAATTCCTTCGCCTTTTGCAGCAGCGTTTCTTCGCTGACGCCGAACTTCTTCCCCAAGCAGTTGAGGCACAGAAAACGCGTCGCCCCGCGGTTAATCAGCTTCTTCGTCAGCGCAATTTCCACGCTTTGCAATGCCCGATGGCACTGCATACATTCAGGCATTGTCCTTCACCAGATGGCAGAGGAACAGGCGGCAGTCGTGCGACTTGATGTGCGGATTGAACGAATCCTTCTGCGACCCCAGATGCTCGCCGGAGAAAACGTCCGTCATGTCCAGCGCAACGCCGCCGGTCACGGGCAGCCCCATATCCGCGAATTCACAATGCACCTCGGCGTCCGCATGGGACAGGTTCGCATAGAACAGCGCAAACTCGTTGTCCGTCAGATGGCGCAGCAGCACGAACGCCGTGTCTGCCGGATGCGTCCACGGCGCTTGCGCGTCATCCGGGTTCGGAACGCAGACGCTGTCGCGGCGAACGATATACGGCGGACGGCATTCCGCGTCCTGATTGATGCGCAGCAGCGCGGGATTGAGCATCAGCGCACGGTATTCCGGCGCAAGGCTGCGCAGATCCGCGCCCATCATCAGCGGCACGCCGCACAGGCACCAAAGCACAAACTGCAAGCGGTATTCCTCATAGCTGCACACCTTGCCCAGCCCGACATTTCCCTTGCCCGCCATGCCGACGGTGAGCATGTCCATGTCGTTGAAGCAATGGTTGCCGCTCATGCAAAGCTTGCTCAGCTGGCTCTTGACGATGTCTGTGAAGGAGACAAAGTTATCCATAATATCGCCGGTGGAGCGGTACATATGCGCACCGATTGCGCGCATCCACTCGCCGGGTTCTTCCGAGCCCCAGTTGCAGGCGGAGAAGAGGATTTCGCGCCCGGTCGCTTTCAGCGCCATCGACATGGTGAGGTAGCGCGCCTTGCAGTTGCCGGACTGCGGGAAATTACAGAAGTCGTACTTGAGGAAATCCACGCCCCAGTCCGCAAACGTCTGTGCATCGACAAATTCATGGTCATAGCTGCCGGGATAGCCCGCGCACGTCCGCACGCCCGCGCAGGAGTACATGCCGAACTTCAGTCCCTTGCTGTGAACGTAGTCGGCAACCGCCTTCATGCCGTTCGGGAATTTTTCCGGGTCAGGCACGATGCGGCCGTCTTTGCCGCGCTCGCGCAGGCTCCAGCAGTCGTCGATGACCAGATATTCATACCCCGCCTCGCGGTAGCCCTGCGAAGCCATCAGGTCTGCCATTTCAAAAATCAGCTTTTCGTTGATTTGCCAGCCGAACGTGTTCCAAGAGTTCCAGCCCATCGGGGGCAACTGTGCAAGCGGCATAAACTTCCTCCGTTTTTGTCCTGCGAAGCAGGAGATTTGGTTTCTGCACAAACATTTCGCCATAAGTCCGGAAATCCCTGCATGATTCTCCCGAAAATATTTTCTGAAAATTTTCGCCGCACCCATTTTGAAAGAGGAATTTCCAATCCCATGTCGAATGAAATGGATTGAATGGGCGATTTTCGGACATTCCTCCGAAGCATCTGGCCGCCCAGAATTTTTCTTCCTATATATCAAGGAGGACGCAATCAACATGAAACAGTCCAAGCTGATTCTGGACAAGGACTACATCATCTCCCCCATCGACCGCCGCCTGTACGGTTCGTTCATTGAGCACCTGGGCCGCGCCGTCTATACTGGCATTTACGAGCCCGCCCATCCGCTGGCGGATGAGCAGGGTTTCCGCCGCGACGTGCTGGATTTGGTGCGCAAGCTGAATGTGCCTGTCGTGCGCTATCCGGGCGGAAACTTCGTCTCCGGCTTCCGCTGGGAGGATTCCATCGGCCCGAAGGAGCAGCGTCCGCGCCGCCTCGACCTTGCGTGGAAGACGACCGAGCCGAACACATTCGGTCTGCATGAGTTCGTCGACTGGGCGAAGAAGGCGAACACGGAGGTCATGTACGCCGTCAACCTCGGCACGCGTGATATTCTCGACGCGCAGTACGTCGTCGAATACTGCAACCATCCGTCCGGCACAGCGTGGAGCGACCTGCGCATCAAGAACGGCGCGAAAGACCCGTTTAACATCAAGCTGTGGTGCTTGGGCAACGAAATGGACGGCCCGTGGCAGACCGGCGCGAAAACCGCCTACGAGTACGGCCGCAAGGCAAACGAAGCCGCGAAGGTCATGAAGTGGGTTGACCCCACCATCGAGACGGTTGCGTGCGGTTCGTCCGGCACAGGCATGCCCACCTTCGGCACTTGGGAGCATGAAGTGCTGATGCAGGCGTACGACAACGTGGATTACGTCTCCCTGCACCGCTACTACGGCAATCCGCACAACGACACGCAGGACTTCCTCGCTTCGACGATGGATTTGGACGAATTCATTAAGACCGTTGCCGCCATCTGCGACGGCGTGAAGGGCACGAAGCACTCCAAGAAGACCGTCAACCTGTCGCTGGACGAGTGGAACGTGTGGTATCACTCCAAGAATCAGGATCAGGATTTGTACGAGAACAAGCCGTGGGGCACGGCGCTGCACCTGCTGGAGGACGTGTACAACTTCGAGGATGCGCTGCTGGTGGGTTTGATGCTCATCACGATGCTGCGCAACGCCGACCGCGTGAAGATTGGCTGCCTGGCGCAGCTGGTGAACGTGATTGCGCCGATTATGACGCGCGAAAACGGCGGCGCGTGGGCGCAGACGATTTTCTACCCGATGATGGATGCGTCGATGTACGGTCGCGGCACGTCGCTGCTGCCGAAGATTGTGGCGGGCAAGCACGACACCAAGCATTACAATGATGTACCGGACATGGATGCCGCCGCCGTGATGGACGACGCGGGCAACGTGACGATTTTCGCTGTCAACCGCGACCTGACCGAGCCGATGGTGCTTGACCTCGACCTGCGTTCCTTTGGCAATTTGCGCCCCGCGATGCACTCCGTCCTGCACCACGACGACATGAAGGCAGAGAACACAGAATCCGCCCCGGACGTGGTGAAGCCGGTCATCCTCCCCTGCCCGAAGCCCGGTGACCCCCTCGTTCTGCCTGCTGCCAGCTGGAACGTGATTCGCTTCGTGAAGGGGTGACGCCAGAGGCTCTGCCTCTGGACTCCGCAAGGGGCTTTGCCCCTTGACCCCACAAGGGAGTTCCTCCCTTGACCCTTTCGCGCGATTGGGTTGGTGACACTTTCAGACTGTGCCCGCGTGTTTATTGGGGGAACCCAAGGGAGTTCCTCCCTTGACCCTTTCGCGCGATTCAGTTGGTGACTTCTGCATACTGTGTCCGCGTGTTTATCTGCAAACGAAATACTTGTAGAGCTGTAAGCCTAACCCGCTTACAGCTCTACGTCTACCAGAATCACATCATCGCCAATTTTGCAGATGTTCTCCCACGGAATCACCACCCCCGCCCGCTCGCCGCGCAGCAAGTGCACAAAGCTGAACTCCCCCGGCACGACAATTGCCGTTACGCGCCCATCCAAGGCACAGAACTCGATGTCCATCGGCTTGCCTAAGCACTGCCCGTCACGCGTGTTGATGACGTCCTTCTGGCGAAGCTCGCTAAGGCTCATGGGCGGATTCCTCCCCTTTCACTTCAACAATAGTCCCATAGGCGCTATCATCCTATGCGCCATCAGCCCATTTGGATGCCCCTTTTTGCGGATTTTTTATCGAATTTATAAAATCCCCTACACAATCCGCAGAAAATATGTTATAATCAAGAAGCGCAAGGACAGGCGTGTGCTTTTTACATGCCTATTTGCAGGACTATCATTAGATAGGAGGAACCTATTCGATGCAGTACACCAAGGAAGTTGAAGAAATGGTCTGTGTCGCCAAGGGCCCGAACCACGGCCCGGCGCCCATCCCGGAAGAGGGCAAATGGATTCAGGCCAAGGAGATCAAGGACATCTCCGGTCTGACCCACGGCATTGGCTGGTGCGCGCCGCAGCAGGGCGGCTGCAAGCTGACGCTGAACGTCAAGGGCGGCGTCATCGAAGAAGCGCTGGTGGAAACCATCGGCTGCTCCGGCATGACCCACTCCGCTGCTATGGCGGCTGAAATTCTTCCCGGCAAGACCATCCTCGAAGCGCTGAACACGGACCTCGTGTGCGACGCGATCAACACCGCCATGCGCGAGCTGTTCCTGCAGATCGTTTATGGCCGCACCCAGTCCGCTTTCTCTGATGACGGCCTGCGCGTCGGCGCTGGTCTGGAGGACTTGGGCAAGGGTCTGCGCTCTCAGGTCGGCACCATGTACGGCACCAAGCTCAAGGGTGTGCGCTATCTGGAAATGGCTGAGGGCTATGTGCTGAAGCTGGCGCTGGACAAGGACAATCAGGTCTGCGGCTACCAGTTCCTGTCGCTCGGCAAGATGATGGACGCCATCAAGAAGGGCATGAGCCCGAACGAAGCCTACGAGAAGAACGTGGGCACCTATGGCCGCTTCAAGGCGGAAGACGGCGCCGTCGCTTGGATCGACCCGCGCAAGCAGTAATATAGGAGGTATGCTGAAATGGCTCTGTTTGAAAACTACGAAGGACGCATGCCTCAGCTCCAGCCTGTTCTGGAAAAGTACGGCTTCAAGGATTTTGATGAGCTGAAGGCTTACAACAACAGCAAGGGCGTTGACGCTTATAAGATCGTCGAAGGCATTCAGCCCATCTGCTTCGAGAACGCGAAGTGGGCTTACGAGCTGGGCGCTGCCATCGCGCTGAAGAAGGGCGTTAAGACCGCTGCGGAAGCGGCCACCTGCATCGGCGAAGGTCTGCAGGCGTTCTGCATCCCCGGTTCCGTCGCTGACCAGCGTCAGGTTGGTCTGGGTCACGGCAATCTGGGGGCGATGCTGCTGGACGAGAAGACCGAGTGCTTCGCGTTCCTCGCTGGCCACGAATCCTTTGCTGCCGCGGAAGGCGCTATCGGCATTGCCCGCAATGCCAACAAGGTTCGCAAGAACCCCCTGCGCGTCATCCTGAACGGTCTGGGCAAGGACGCGGCCATGATCATCAGCCGCATCAACGGCTTCACCTATGTGCAGACCAAGTATGACTACCTGTCTGCTGACGTGAAGGAAGACCATGCGCTGACGGTCGTCAAGGAAGTCGCCTATTCCAACGGCGAACGCTCCAAGGTCAAGTGCTACGGCGCTGATGACGTCCGCGAAGGCGTCGCCATCATGTGGCACGAGGGCGTTGGCGTGTCCATCACGGGCAACTCCACCAACCCCACCCGCTTCCAGCACCCCGTTGCCGGCACCTACAAGAAGGAAATGATCGAAGCCGGCAAGAAGTACTTCTCCGTTGCGTCCGGCGGCGGCACGGGTCGTACCCTGCACCCCGACAACATGGCGGCTGGCCCTGCCTCCTACGGCATGACCGACACTATGGGCCGTATGCACTCTGACGCGCAGTTTGCTGGCTCCTCCTCCGTGCCCGCGCACGTTGAGATGATGGGTCTGATCGGCATGGGCAACAACCCGATGGTCGGCGCGACCGTCGCGGTGGCTGTCGCTGTCGAAGAAGCGCAGAAGAACGCGTAATTCTGGCATCTTGCAAGAACCTTCCGTTTCGGCGGAGGGTTCTTTTCTTTGTGGAAAAAGGCGTTTTCGGCAGGCATGTAGATGAACGAACGGTTTCCGCCATTTTTCCCTGCACTTTTGCCGTTTTTCCGCACATTCCGCCCTCCCTCGCCCTTGCGTCCCGTCCGGCAATCTGATAGAATAAAGTATTCTCTGCTCCCGAAAGGATTGATTCACCCATGTTCTTTGATACGATTGCCGCCATCAACAAGGTCGTCAACGATTTCGTCTGGGGTGTGCCGGCAATGGTCTGCATTATCGGCGTTGGGCTGCTGCTCAGCGTCCGCACGGGCTTTTTGCAAATCCGCAAATTCCCCTTCGCGCTCAAAACCACCATCGGGCGCATGTTCCACAAGAAGGAAGCCGCGGACGGCGCGATGACCCCGTTCCAAGCCGTCTGCACCGCGCTGGCGGGCACGGTCGGCACGGGCAATATCGCGGGCGTCGCGGGCGCAATTGCCATCGGCGGGCCGGGCGCGGTGTTCTGGATGTGGTGCTCAGCGCTGCTGGGCATGTGCACGAAATACGCCGAAGTCACCCTCGCCGTCCACTACCGCGAACGCAGCGCCACCGGCGAGTGGATCGGCGGACCGATGTACTACATCAAAAACGGGCTGGGCAAGCGCTGGCAGTGGCTCGCCATCCTCTACGCACTGTTCGGCACGCTGACCGTCTTCGGCACGGGCAACGCGACGCAGGTCAACACCATCACGACGGCGATTAACACGGCGTTTATGCAGTTTCACCTCGTCAGCGACGCTTTCGTGCCGACGCTCAACCTCATCATCGGCATTTTCTGCGCGATGCTGGTGGCCATGGTGCTGCTCGGCGGCATCAAACGCATCGGCAGCGTGAGCGAAAAGCTGGTGCCGTTCATGGCGCTGTTCTACGTCGTGCTGGGCATCGGCGTGGTGCTGCTGAATGTCCAGCGGCTGCCGGGCGTGCTTCAGTCCATCTTCGAGGGCGCGTTCAACCCGGCGGCGTTCACGGGCGGCATCATCGGCAGCCTGTTCGTGAGTATGCAGAAGGGCGTTTCGCGCGGCATCTTCTCCAACGAGGCGGGTCTGGGCACGGGTTCGATTGCCCACGCATGCGCCGACACGCAGAAGCCCGTCACGCAGGGCATGTTCGGCATCTTCGAGGTGTTTGCGGACACGATTATCATCTGCACGCTGACGGCGCTTGTCATCCTGTGCAGCGGCACGCCGGTGACCTACGGCGTGGCAGCGGGCGCGGAGCTGACGATTTCCGGCTTCACGACGACATACGGCAGCTGGTCGTCGATTTTCACGGCGGTAGCGCTGTGCTGCTTCGCGTTCTCGACGATTATCGGCTGGGGGCTGTACGGCTCACGCTTTGTGCAGTTTCTGTTTAGGAGCAACAAGGTCGTCCGCCCGTTCCTCGTGATTTACTCGTTCGTGTCGATTCTCGGCGCAACGCTCGATTTGGGGCTGCTCTGGGACATTGCGGACACGTTCAACGGGCTGATGAGCATCCCGAACCTGATTGCGCTGCTGCTGCTGTCGGGGATGGTCGTGAAGCTCACGAAGGAGCATTTTCCGGGGAAAGGTGCAGTTCGGAAAACAGGCGAATAATGCAAAACGGTGCTTCCCGTGTGTGATGGGAAGCACCGTTATTTTCTCTGCGCTTGCACAAAGGAAGGGAGGAGAGACTCCTTCCGGAATCTCCCCTCCCACAGTGCATCGTATTACTCAACCGTCAGGTTCGCCGTCATGCCGCCCACGGTGATCACATGCTCGCCGGCATCGAGGGTCAGCGGGATGGTCACAACGCGGAAGCTGCCAGCAGACACAGCGATCATCTTCGTCGCGGCCAGTTCGCCGTCCACCAGCACTTCGACATTGATATAGCCGTCAGCGCCGTTGTTTTCAGCGATGAAGTTGATTTCAAAGGTCTCGCCCGCCTTGGCCAGGTTGAGAACCTTTGTCGCCATTCTGGTGCCGGAAGACGTCTCTTCGCTGACTTCACGGACACCCTGCGGCGCAATCAGCGTGTTGCAGGTAATGTCAGCAGGCTGATCGTAGCGCATACCGAAGTGCGCAGGATACATCACGTCGCCGAGATTCGTGGGCAGGTCAGCAGTCGGGTTATTGCGAACCACCGCTGCCATGTACAGGCGAGTCTTGGTATCCACGCCAGTGTCAAACTGCAGCTCGCCCCAATCCAGTTCAGCATCTTCGCTCGTCCATGCCATCTCGAACACGGTCTTGCCGCTGGGGGCCTTCACACCGTAGAGCATATCCGCCAGCACGGACGGCAGCGTCTTGTGATAGAAGTTGCCCATAGAAGAACCGTGGTCAGGTGTGCAGTCATAGGTCAGGAACAGCACCGCCGCGCTGCTGTTCACCGCATAGGCATCAGGCTCGTTGGAAACGCCGCCGTCGTAGCAGAGGACAACGGGCTTTTCGGCATCCGCAGCATCCTCAAACAGCAGTTCCGTCGCGTCGTCCATCGCGGTCACATGGGCAATAATCACGTCTGCGTCTTCCATGTTGTCCACCACCGTCGCATACGCGGCAATGGCTTTCTTATCCATGGCAACCGTGTCCTTGCTTGTCCCTGCAACATACACCTTCTGCTCCGCCTTCAGCGGCAGGATGTTATCATTCTTCAGCAGAACAGTGGATTCAGTCTGGAGCTGGATTTCCATGGCGTTCATTTCTGCAGTGCGCGCACGATAAACGTCTTCAATCGTCGTCATGTCGAACGCCTGCGCCTTGTATTCGTCAGAGGCGCACAGTTCCAGCGCGTCTTCAAGGTTGCCGTAGGGATCTTCAAACAGACCCAGTTCAAACTTGTTGCGCAGCACACGCTTGGCGTGCTTATCAATCGTTTCCTGCGTCAGGTTGCCCAGTTCCAGCTGTTCCTTCACAGCGTTGGGCCACATGGGCTGCATCATGCCGGGATAACGGGCGATTACCGCGTCGTAGTCCACAGGCACATCGTCTTCCACCATGAAGAAGCAGCCAACCTGATCAACGTCCGCGTTGAAGATGGTCGCATACAGTTCGCCGACAGAAGCAGTACTCAGGTCAAGTCCTTCAGGCGTCGTGCCGGAAGCAGAAGGAACCTGCATCCACATCGGCCAGTCGGTCACGACACAGCCATCATAGCCCAGCTGCTGGCGCAACACCGCCATGGACTCGGAGTCGTAGCAGACATTGCAGTCATTGAGGAACTTTCCGTTGTTCAGCATGATCCAGCCGGAGCCGTTGTCGATGACAGCGCTCTTCCAGCCAACCAGCCACGAATCCACCAGATTCGCGGGAGACTTCGCATTGAAGTAGTTGGAGCGGCCGCCGCGCGCCACAAAGTGCTTCGTGCAGGCATTCACGCCGTTTTCTTCATACGCCTTGGTTTCGATGCCGACCATCTTGGCGATGTAGTTCACATCGTCGCCGTACCACGAGCCGATTTCCACGCCATAGGAATGGAACGGCACATGGAAGCCGATGGCGCGCTCTTCCTTCGCGTACTGTGCAACAAGGTTGTACAGCAGTTCCGGGTCATGCGCAATGCCAACCGCGTAGTTCGGCATGTTGACCATGCCAGCCCATGTGTTGTAGCTGCGGTCGCAGGACAGCACAACCGGAATGCCCAGACGCGCCGTTTCCGCGATTTCCTGGAACGCATTGTTTTCATAAATCAGCGTTTCCGGCGTACCATTGACGTTGTGCAGGTACGTCGTCACGTTATCGCTGATGATGGAGTGATACATCGGAACGTAGCAGCTGCCATCAGCGGCGGTATATGTAGGTTCGTTGGAATAGAGCCATTCCTCCGTGTAGGGATACATGCTGGTGAACGTACCGCCGGTAGAGGCGTGCCACAGCAGACCGATTTCCTCATCCAGCGTCATCTGGCTGAGCAGATCGTCCACGCGCGCGTCCACAGGCTGCCGCCAGTCTTCGTACACGTCCAGCGTGCCGTTGCCGTTCAAATCCTTGAACTTCAGTCCATCGACCTCGATGACGTTCTTCACATGCGCTTCCAGCGCCACCTGCCCTGTCGCCTCATCCGCCGGAACGATGACTTCGTTCACGGCATAGGGTTTGGTGAAGGTATGAGGATCAACGACTTCCCCGCCTCCACCGTTGTTAAAGTACTGCTGTTCCGCAGCCGCGATCCCGCTGAGCAGCATTGCCAGCGTCATCACGAGAGACAGTGCCCTTGTGAACTTTTTCATACCGTTTTCTCCTTCCCATAGTTCCCGCATTGCATTGCCAACCGACGTAAGGCAATCGCCTTATTGATTTCATTATACCGCCGCAGTCAAAAAGAAGCTATGGAAAATCCAGTCCTCATTTTTGTAAATTTCAGCACAGACTTCCGCTCCAGTTTCGGCAGGAATATACAAAGCGCATCAAAGTGCACAAGAAGCGCCCGGCGCAGGTTTTCCCCGCGTCGGGCGCTTTCTATTGAATTGTGGATTGGTTTCGCTTATTCCTTCTCCACCGCCATGGCGACGAGCTTCTGGCTCCGCTTCAGGAACGCCGTAATCTCGTCCGCTTCCAGCGGCTGGGCGCTCATACGCGCCAAATCGTAAATCTGCTGACAAAGCAGCTGCGTCGTCTCATTCTCCGGATCGCGTGCCGCCAGTTCCTGAATCGCCTTGTTGCGGCGGTTCAGCACGAGCGTGAAGCGGTCGGGCATGTCGAACGACTGACCATACAGGCGGCTCATTTCCTTCATGCGGCGAATCTGCTCGTCCTCCGTAACCATCGCAGGCAGCTCCGCGTCGGACAGGCTCTGCAGGTTCACGGGCAGGTCATCCTTGCCCAGCGCCTTGCGGAACATCGCCTGAATCGTCTCCTGATTCAGCTCCTTGCCCTCTTCGGAATCTTCCAGCAGGCCGGACACGTCCGCGTCCACACGCGCGAAGGTCAAGCCTTCCTCGCCGCCGGAATATTCCATGAAGGACTGGAAGTTGCCGTCGATGATGTGATCCATCACAACAACATCAATGCCGCGATTGGTGTACAGCGCGACGCTCGCCGCCTGACGCTTCGGGTCGTTGGTGTAGTAGACCTTCTTGTCCGCCTTGTCGGCGTTGCCGGTCTTGTACTCTTCCAGCGTCAGATAGCGGCCATCGGTGGTCTTGTAGAGAATCGCCTTCTTGACCTGCTCGTAGAACTTCTGATCACGCATCGCGCCAAACTTGACGAAGGGCGCAATGTCGTCCCAGTATTTCTGATACGTCTCGCGCTCGGTGTTGAACAGCCCGCAGAGCTTATCCGCCACCTTCTTGGTGATGTGCGCGGACAGCTTCTTGACTGTGCCGTCATTCTGCAGGAAAGAACGGCTGACGTTCAGCGGCAGATCGGGGCAGTCGATAACGCCCTTCAAAAGTGTCAGGAATTCCGGAATGACTTCCTTCACGTTGTCCGCCACGAACACCTGACCCGCGAACAGCTTCACCTGACCTTCGTACTTGCCGAAATCGTTGCGGAGTTTCGGGAAATACAGGATGCCCTTGAGGTTGAAGGGGTAATCAACGTTCAGATGCACCCAGAACAGCGGATCTTCCCAGCCGAACATCTTGTGATAGAAGTCGATGTACTCCTTGTCCTCGCACTCGCTCGGCTTTTTCAGCCACAGCGGCTTGGTGTCGTTAATCAGGCTCGGCTTGGGTTCATCGACGACCTTGCGCTTCTTGGGCGTGCCGTCCTCGTTGGTTTCGCCGGGGATTTCTTCCTCGCGCTCCACCGGCTTGGCGTTCGCGTCCATCAGATAAATCGGATACGCCATGTAGCCGCAGTAGCGGGTCAGCACTTCGCGGACGCGGTAGAGTTCGAGGAACTCCTTCTCTTCATCGGAGATATGGAGGATAATCGACGTGCCGTGCGTTGTGCGGTGACCTTCGCTGATGGCGAAGTCCATGCCGTCCTTGGATTCCCAATGCACCGGCTCCGCGCCCTCCTGACAGGACAGCGTTTCGATTTCGACGTTCTCAGACACCATGAACACGCTGTAGAAGCCCAGCCCGAAGTGGCCGATAATGTCGCCTTTCTTTTCGTCGCCCTCGAACTTCTTCATAAACTCGGACGCGCCGGAGAATGCGACCTGATTGATATAGCGCTTCACCTCGTCCTCGGTCATGCCGATGCCGGTGTCGCTGATGGTCAGGGTCTTGTTCTCCTTGTCCACCGTGACCATGACGGACATTTCACTCTCGTCATCCGGATTCGTCATGCGATACTTCGTGATGGCGTCGCAGCCGTTGCTGACCACCTCGCGCAGGAAAATGTCCTTATCGGAATACAGCCAGCGCTTAATGACCGGCATAATATTTTGGGCGTCAATCGACACAGAGCCCTTTTCCATTTCAATCGCCATACATCATTCCTCCTCGGAAAATAAACGGTAATAATTGTTGCAGTCTTTCTGACCGCTGGATGTATTGTAGCACGATTTCCATCGAAATGCAAGCGAAAATTAGCACTCAGCGCAAAAGAGTGCTAACAATTTTCATATTGTTCACTTTTTTCACCCGCGAAACCCTCCCCCATGCGCGTGAGACGCCCCCGTTCCCCTTGCAAACCCGCGCGCAATACGGTATAATAGATGAAACAACTTTTATGCCAAAGGAGCTGACGAACCCATGTCCGCGATTCATGAGCATGTCCTGCAAAACGGCATGACGCTTTTGTGCTGGCCGCAGCGCCACCTGCACGGTCTGGAATTCGGGCTGTATTTGAAGGGCGGACCGCTGTACGAAACGGAAGAGACACAGGGCATCAGCAATCTGCTGGAACACCTGTGCTTCCGCGGGCTGGGCGGACTGAACCGCGAAGGATTGCTGCGCGAACTGAACCGCTTCGGCACGAACCTCGATGCCGCGACATATGCCGAAGGGCTGGTGTTCCGCCTGAAGTGCCTGCCGCGCTTCTTTGACGCGGCGCTGGAATACTTCCTGCGCTTTTTCGCGAATGTACCGTGGACGCCGGAGCAGATTGCCGCCGAGAAGCAAGTCGTCCTGCGCCAATTGGAGGCGGACGGCGATGGCGATCTGTTCGACCGCGCGGCGTGCGATTTCCGCAAGACCGAGAACGGCGCATTCCCCCCGCTGGGCACGCCGGAGAGCCTGATGGCGCTGACCGAAGCGGACATTCAGCTTTGGCAGGAGATGATTTTCCAGCCGCAGAACGCCTGTCTGGTCATGACGGGCAATTTCTCCGACGGCATGGAACTCGCCGCCATCGAAGCGCTGAGCGAGCTGCGCAACACGACCGCCCAGCCGCCGTTCACGCAGTCGCTGCCCATCGGCTTCTGTATGCGCGACGAGCAGAGCGACTTGCTGGAAGAGGTCGAAAGCGATTTTGCAAGCGTTCAGCTGGCGTTTGACGTGGACAGCGAACAGGTCTACCCAGTCGCGGCGGAGGTTCTCAGCACCATCACCGCCGGGAACGACGACAGTATGCTCTTTCAGGCTTTGCGCGAGGAGCAGGCGCTCGTTGCGGAAATCGAGTCGCAAATCAGCCGCGTCGGGCAATTCAGCCGCCTTGTCATCCGCTATGACGTGCGGTCGGAATGGCTGAAAGACACGCTGACAAAGGTCTTTGCCTATCTGCACCGGCTGACGATGTACGTCCGCCCCGCGCGATTGAATCAGCTGCGGACGCAGTTCACCACCAACAACGCCATGCTGACCGATGACACCGCCGCGCTGAACGACCGTCTCGGCTGGGCGTGGATGAGCGGCGACACGGCACAAGCGGATTTGGACGCCGCCGCCGCGCAGTACAACGAGCTGACCGCCGAAGAGCTGCTCGACGCGGCGCAGACCGTTTTCCGCCCGGAAAATCTCTCTATCGCCGTGCAGTACGACCCGGAGGCGATCGGTGATTTGCGCCCAATGCTGCAAAAGCTGCGCGAAACCTTGTAAGGAGCGACCCATGCCCTCTCAAATTTACGAGATTCTCTCTCTGATGATGCGCTACTGGTTCGCCGCGCTGGGGGTACTCATTGTCCTGCGCGCGTTCTGGTGGCTATGGAAGGATCACCGAAGCCGCGAGAAGAAGCGGCGTTCCCTGCCGGACGCGGGCAGCATCGGGGAATTTGTGGTCGAAAGCGACTGCGCCGCACTCCCGCAGGACACGCTGCTGCCTGTCCCAGCGGACGGGACGCTGGGCAGCGTGCGGAGCTGCGACATTGTTGTCCCTGCGCGCGGCGTATCCCCCCGGCATCTGGATGTGATGTTCCGCAACGGATATGGGCTGTATATCATCCCGTGGCGCGGGTGCAGCTGCATTGTCGATGGGGAGACGGTGGCGAACCGGCGGGATGGGATGGCGCATCCGCTGCAGCATAACAGCATTCTGGAGGTCGGACAGGCGAGATTGCGCTTGCGCGTGTTTGCGGGACTGGATGTGGAGGATGTGCGCGCCTACGCCGAACGGCGCGAGGATGAGGATGATGAGCAGGAAAATCCTCAATACCCCGATTGATGGAAATCGCGCTCAAGCCAGGCAGCAAAAAAAGGGTCAAGGGGCAATGCCCCTTGCGGAGTCCAGAGGCGGCGCCTCTGGTGGGGTTTGGGGCAACGCCCCAACTGTTTTTCGGGTGCTCACTCAAAGAGAACAGCCAACAAAGGCGCAGGCAGCGAAGCGTCCCTGCCAGTAACTAAAAAGCCTTCCAATACAGTTCAAGTAACATGGGAGGCGACCGCCGAAGGAGTCCAGAGGGCGATCGGAAAGCCCTCTGGAAGCTGCTCTTTTTACCATTACAATAGGAAAGTCAACTCTGGCAGTGCAAAAAGCTCATTAACTTTTTATTGTTGCAGAGGGATTTCGCGCCTGCGGGCGCGACCAAAGGGCATGAAAACAAACGAAGTTTGCGATCGCCCTTTGGAAACCTTCGAGTGCACACTACCATACTTGTATTGGCGTGTTGCTTATTTTTTATGGTTACAAAACGCTTTCCGCACAATACCTTTCTATGATAATCAGATTTTCGCGCCAGAAGGCGCCTATTTCATTTTTTTGCGAGGTGATTTCCTTGGCGCGTGACCGCCAGCGCGGGCGTGAAAAGCTGAAAGACCCCGGCCGCTCTTTGTCGCGGGCGGTCTCGATTTTCTACATCAGCGCATTCTGCCTTCTGTTCCTGCGCGATTTCCAATGGCAGGCGCTCGCACTCGCCGTCGCCGTACCGCTGGCGAGCGCGTTCACGACTGGTTTCCTGCCGCGGCTCTTCCCGGTGGATAAGCTGCTGCTGTCGCTGACCAACTTCCTGTGCGCGCTGGGGCTGCTCGTCCTCTACGACACCAACCCGACGTATGCCTACCACCAGTCCATCTACTATTTCGTCGGGCTGGCGGCGATGGTCGTGTGCATCTACCTCATCCGCGTCGGGCGCAGCTTCCGGCTGCTCGTGTGGCCGATGATGCTGCTCTCGCTCGTGCTGCTCGTCCTCCCGTTGTTCATCGGCAAGGAGACGTACGGCGCGAAAAACTGGTTCTATGTCGGCGGCATCTCCGTTCAGCCCAGCGAAATCGTCAAGCTGACGCTCATCATCGTCATCAGCCGATTCATGGCGGATCGGCGGCTGATTCCGTGGCTTGGATTCTCTGTGGCATGCCTTGGCGTGCTGATGCTGCAAGCCGACCTCGGCACGGCACTACTATACTACGGCGTGGCGCTGATGCTCTATTTCGCTTCGTCCGGGAATCCGGTGCTGATGCTGTGCGGCATCGGCGGCGGCGTCGGCGCGGCGCTGCTGGGCTACCAGAAGTTTGCGCACGTCAAAAAGCGCGTCGCGATTTGGCTCGACCCGTGGAGCGACTACGACAACGCGGGCTATCAGCTCATTCAGAGCCTGATGGCAATCGCCAGCGGCGGCGTATTAGGCGTCGGCTTGGGACTGGGCAGCCCGACGACGATTCCCGTTTACCACACGGACTTCATCTTCTCCGTCATCTGCGAGCAGTTCGGGATGTTGTTCGGCTCGTGCGTGCTGCTGATGTATGTTGCCATCATCTGGCGCGGCACATCCATCGCGATGGCGGCGCGCACCCGCTTCCACGGGCTGCTGGCAATGGGCTGCACCGCCATGCTTGGCTTGCAGACGTTCATCATCATCGGCGGGGTGATTAAGCTGATTCCGCTGACAGGCGTGACGATGCCGTTCGTCAGCTACGGCGGCACGTCGCTGGTGGCGTGTCTGTGCCTGATTGGCCTGATTCAGGGCGTTTCCAGCGTCAATGAGGATGATTTGGCGCGCGACGCGGACTTGGCGGATTACGGCGGAGGTGCGGCATGAAGCGTCAGCGGTTCAAATTCAAGCTCCTTGCGTTCTTCCTCTTCGCGCTTTTTGCCCTGCTCGGCACATACGGGATGCACTCGATCGCCCTCTACGGCAACCGCTGGTTCACCTACGCGAAGAATCCGCGTGTACGGGCGCAGAAGCAGAACGTCGTGCCGGGAGATATTCTCGACCGCAGCGGCGTGGTGCTGGCGACCTCTTCCGTCAGCGAGGACGGCACCGTCACCCGCGTTTATCAGTCGGATGAAGCTGCCCGCCGCGCCGTTGTGCACCTGCTGGGCGATTCCGACGGGCAGGTTGCCAACGGGGTTGAAAGTTTTCAAACGGCGTACCTCTACGGCTTCCAGACCGGGATTTGGGAGCGGATTCAGGCGCTTGTGACCGGACAGAAGCGCCACGGCGACAACGTAACCTTGACCGTGGACAGTTCCCTCTGCACGGCAATTCTGCAATCCTTCCAGCGGCGCGCGTCCGGTAAGGCCGGCGCCGCGGTCGTGATGAACTACAAGACAGGCGAAGTGCTGGGGATGGTCAGTCTGCCGACGTTCGACCCCATGAGCAGCAGCGCCGTGTCCGCCTCCTCCAACGCCTACTGGAACCGCGTCACGCAGAACCCCTATACGCCCGGCAGCACATTCAAACTTGTGACCGCCGCCGCGCAGCTCCGCGTGAACCCCTCCGCGCAGACGATGCAAGTCAACTGCACCGGCAATTTGACCGTAGACGGGCAGGTCATCCACGACTACGGCTCCGCCAGCCACGGCGCAATTGACCTGAAAACCGCCTTCATGCGCTCCTGCAACAACGCCTTTGCACAGTACGCGCTGTCCATGGGCGACAAGGCGCTGCGCGAAGCGGCGGAATCCTTTGGCTTTAACGACAACTTCCTTTTCCGCGATCTCGTCGTAGAGAACAGCGTCTATCCGACCACGAGCCGCAGCAATTTCAACATCGCCATGAGCGGCTTCGGGCAGTCCGCCATCACCGCCACGCCGATGCACCTGTGCCTGCTCGCCGCCGCCGTCGCGAACAAGGGCGTGATGATGGAACCCGTGCTGATTGACCGCGTCGCCAGCCCGTCCGGCGTGACGCGCTATACCCGCTCCAGCCGCGTCTATCGCACCGCCATGACGGAGGGGCAAGCTGCGATTCTGGCGGAGTACATGCGCGCGGTCGTCACCAGCGGCACAGGCACACGCGCTGCCGTCAGAGGGATGATTATCTGCGGCAAAACCGGCAGCGCGGAAACATCACTGAACGGACGTGCCATCACGAACGGTCTGTTCATCGGCTTCGCACAGGACGTCCCCTACGCGCTGTGCATCGTCGTCGAGGATATCGACGATGGTCAAGGCGGCGGCTCAACCGCTGCGCCGATTGCCCGCGATATCTTCGCGTACCTCAAAAACATGCAGTAAAATAGCGTCGGACAGTTTTCATGGCTGTCCGACGCTTTTGATTACCCGTTTCCCGCCCAGAGGTGGCTTTGCGGGATGTAGCACACGTTCTCGTTGTCGTTCATGACGATGTAGTAATTGCCCTTAATGCCGATAACGACCCAGTTGTCCCCGCTGTGCCAGCGCGTGTACGGTGCGGATTTTTTCGGCTCATCCAGCACCTCAAATTCATACGTCGTCTCGTCCGCCACGTTCAGCCGATATTCTTCGCGCACCTCCAACTGCGGAAACGCGCATTCCACCTTGTCCGCATCCTCGCCGAACGCCAGATACTTGGTCATCATGTAACCCGTCGTCGCGCGCCCGATGCGCACATATGCCCAGTCGCCGCGGATTTCCTCCACATACACGGGCGTTCGGTTGTAGAACTTGCCGAGATTGCGCCCTTCCTTGCTCGCCTTGCCGCGCAGGTACAGTCGATCCGCCGGATTTGGGTTGTTGACGACCGCCCAATTCGTGCGGTCAAGGTGCTGCATGGCTTCTTCACAGGTCGTCGGAAAGTCCGCAAACGGCAGGTCGGTCACGTCGGAATACGGATGATTGCCGTAGCGGAAGCCCGCGTTTCCGCCTGTCGACTCCGCGTAAGCCTGCAAATCGTAGAGGGCGTGGCGCTTGATGCCGATGCCGCCCGCTCCGTTCCAGACCTCACGCAGCGTCAGATAACCGTTTTCGCACGTCATGCAGTACGTTATTTCATCGATGCACAGGAGGATGGACGCCGCGCCGCCGTGGTAGCGGTCGAAGGAGAACGGCGTGCCAATCACCTTGCGGATGACATAATTCCCCAGATTCGTCCTGTACGCTACGCGCAGCACGTCGCCATCCGCCGCATCCACCGTGTGCATGGCAATCAGTTCCGTCGTGCAATACAGCGCCGTCAGCGTCTCGCCGCCGGTCAGCTCATCCGACACATACGGCAGCAGCGTCTCCGGCAGATTCAGCTGGATTGCGCCGGATATGTCCGCATCCGCCAGCAGCGCTTCCGGAAAATCCGGTTTCATGGCAATCGGCTGACATTTCCGTCCAGCGCCGTCCATCAAAATCAGCGAACCATCCTGCATGGTATACGTTTCTTCCGCGCCCGCAATGGGCAGGAGCAGCCAAATCATCAGCAGCGCAAGCAGTTTCTTCATTGGCATTCTCCCCTTACCCGTTGCCCGCCCAGAGCCAGTCCTGCGGGATGTAGCGCACGTTTTCGTCGGTGTCCATGATCATATAGAAGTCGTCAATCACGCCAATCAAATAGCACTCTTCGCCCCAATTCCAGAGCGTTTTTGTCGCCGACATGTTCGGAGCGTCGAACACATAATAGTCATAAGCCAGTTCATCCGCCACATTCTCCTGATACTTTTCTATCAGCGACAGCTGCGGGAAGGCGCATTCCACCTTGTCCATCTCTTCGCCGAACGCCAGATACTTCGTCATCATCCACCCAGACAGGTCGCGCCCGATGGTAACGTGCGCCCATTCGCCGCGGATTTCGTCCACATAGACCGGCGTTCGGTTGTAAAACTTGCCCAATGATACCGACTTGCGGTCGGGTTCTGTGCGCAGATGCAGACGATCGGTCGGATTCGGGTTGTTCACAACCGCCCAGTTCGTGCTGTCCACCTGCGCCAGCATTTCCGCATACGTTTCGGGGAAGGCTGCGAAATCCACCGCTTCCACGTTGTAGAAGGGATGTGCGCCGTAAACGTAGCTGTCATTTCGCATCGCAATCACTTCTTCCATATTACCGATAGCGTGTGGCTGAATGTACACAATTTTCCTGCCGGCGGTGTACCACAAAACGAGTTTGCCATTTCGCAGCTTCAAGGCGTATTCCTGTCCTTCGACTTCCATGCTGACTTCGCCTGCCGAGACGTGCACCGTGTCCAGCGAAAAATCCTCCCCGACGACTTTATCAACCATTTGGTAGCCGTCGCCCGTCCACCACGCCACGCGAAGCACATCGCCCTTCGCCGCGTCGCGCAGGTGCATTCCAACCAGCGCCGTCGTGCAGTAAATCTCGACCAGCTCTGCGCCGCCGGTCAGCTCGTCCGCCACATAGGGCAGCAGCGCCTGCGTCAGCCCCATCGGCACGGCGACGAACGTATCCCCCTGTGCAGCGAGCGCTTTGGCGGCTTTCGCGAACCCCTCCCTGACGGCAATCGGCTGATACGTCGTGCCGTCGTCGGACTGGAAGGTCAAGTAGCCATTTTCGACGGTGCAGCGGTACGCATCATCCCAGAAGTCTTTTCCGCCCGAAAATTCCTCTGCCCCGGCGGTCGTCAAAATCAGGAGCAGGGTCATCAGCAGCGCACACCATTTCTTCATTCGGTCTCCCCCTTTGATTCGGTTTTCTGACAATGAAACGAACGGGCGGCGCGTTTTCTTCCGCAGAATTGGAAATTTCGGCAAAAAGCCCCCTGCGGGTTATCATTTTTTTCGCGTAGAGGCGTATTTGCTCATAGCGTCGTTCCTTTCTTCGGACGAAACAGCCCGTGCATGTCCGTCTGCTCGATTTCCAGCAGCCTGATTTTGCGTTCAAGCCCGCCCGCGTACCCTGTCAGGCTGCCGCTCGTGCCGATGACCCGATGGCACGGAACGATGATGCTGATGGGATTATGCCCGACTGCCCCGCCGACCGCCTGTGCCGACATGTGCCCTGCGTTCAGCCGCTTCGCCAGTGCACCGTATGTCGTCGTCTGCCCGTATGGGATTTCAAGCAGCAGTTGCCAGACCGCCTGCCGGAAAGGCGACCCGGTCGGGTGCAGCAGGGGCGTGAAGTCGGGTTCGTGTCCGGTGAAATAGACATCCAGCCAGCGCTTCGTGTCCATCAAAATGGGCGTTTCGCGTTCAACGTGTTCTTCGGGCAGCGTATCTGCGTAATATCGTCCGCCATCGAACCACAGCCCGGTCAGCCCCACCTCATCCGCAGAAAGCAGGATGTTCCCCAAGGGTGAGGATATCGTTTGCGTGTAATGCATGTTTGCACCGTCCTTTGGGTTTTCCTCAAAAATCAAGAGACACTCTGACGCAGCAGGCGCAGGTAAAAGCAACGCCTTCCCGGAAGAAACAGCGGCATGACCCTCCTTTTTTCGGAAGGTCATGCCGTTTTCCTTATGCAGCGGCTTTTTCCGCAGCTTTTTTCTTGCCCGTAAATTTCGCCTTGAAGGCTTCGATCCGCTTCCGGCGTTTTTCGCGGCGCTCGATGCGCTCACCCAAATCACGCGCACCCACGCCGTACACCAGATACAGAATCAAGCCGGAAATGACCATGATGAACACCGTCGATGCGCAGCGGCGGCCCGATGCGTTGACGTTGTAGCCGTCGCGCCCTTCCTCGGCGCACATGTTCTGGATAATCATGGCATACGTCTTGCCGTAGCTGGATTGGAACGTCGCCGACATGTCGTATTCCGTGAACAGCGCATTGAAGTTCAGCGCGAACACCGCCAGCACACTCGGCAGGACAATCGGCAGCTTCACCCGTAGGAATGTCACCAGACTGCTCGCGCCAAGGTTGCGCGCCGCATCCTCCAATTCCTCGTCAATAGCGTAGAACGCCGCCTTAATCATGCGCAGGGCAAACGGCAGCTTCACCACCGTGTACGCCATCACAATCAGGAATCGCACGTTCTCGCGCATGTACAAGTTGTTGTTGAAAACATACCACACGCTGTCGGAGTTAAAGTAGGTGCGGTAGGAGTAGCAAATCAGGATGGTCGGCAGCAGCCACGGGAAGAGCAAGCTGTATTCCAGCACACTGCCGCGCTTCTTGCCCTTGTTCTTGAAGATGTAGTTGACCGCGACGACGACGATAACGCACGCCAGCGCCGCCGCAATCGCGGACAGGACGAAGCTCAGCCGGATGCCGCCGACGGTATCCGCGTTGGCGAACAGACCGGAAATCGCGCCCGTTCGCGTTTTCAGCTTGCCGCGGTTGGTCAGGAACTCATAGTCCTGCTGACCGAAGAAGTTAATCAGCGTGAACTGATCCATCGAGAGCGTCTTGGAGCGAATTGCCGGGTAGTTCTGGAACGCGAACAGCACAATCATGACCACAGGCGTCATGTAGATGATGAACAGGACGTAGGCGTAGATATGTGCCAGCACGTTCGCGATCGGGTTGGTAATCTTCTGCTTGACCAGCTTTGCCTTCGTTTTGCTGACGGAGAGGTAATGCCCTTTGCGCTCGTAGGAGGACAGAACGGTCAGCAGGATGATGGTGAACATCGCCAGAATGATGGACAGCAGCGCCGCGCGCGCCTGCGGGAACGCTTCGTCCGCCGACGATGAACCCGCCAGACGCACGATTTCCGGGTTGATGGAGTCATAGCCCAGCAGCGTCGGCGCACTCATGGCGCACAGACCCGTGATGAACGTCATGACCGTGAGGGAGAAGAGCGTCGGAATCAGCGTCGGGAAAACGACCTTCAGCAGCACCTTGAACGGCTTCGCGCCGAGGTTGCGCGCCGCTTCCACCGTGTTGTAGTCAATCGCGCGGATAGCGTTGCGCAGGAACAGCGCGTGGTTGCTTGTGCAGGCGAACGTCATCGTGAACAGAACGGCGTTGAAGCCGGAGAACCAGTTCTTGTCCATGTTGGGGAAAATCCCGGAGAGCCACGTCGTCATAATGCCGTCGCTGTCATAGAGGAAGAGATACCCTGTCACCAGCGCAACGCCGGAGTAAATCAGCGTCGTCATATAGCCGAGGCGGAGGATTTTCGCGCCCTTGATGTCGAAATATTCCGTCAGCAGCACGATGCTGATGCCAACGATATTCACCGTGATGACGAGGCAAACCGCCAGTTTCAGCGAGTTCAGGACATAGCTGGGCATGTTGCCCGCGAAGAAGAAGCGGATGACCGCCAGCGGGTCGATGTTGCCCGCGCTGTCCGTCGTCGTGAAAATCTGCGTGATGGTGTTCAGGCATGGCAGGAGCATGAAGCCGAAAAACAGGTAGACGAAGAACGCCACGCCGAACACTTTTCCAAGCATCCCCAGCGTCAGTTTGGAGGATTTTTGCGTCATATTGCTTCCTCCTGTCATTGCGCGTCGTAGGACATGACGTCCGTAGGCTTCATGGCTACGGTCACTTTTTCGCCCGGCGCATAGATGTTGATGCCGTCGTTCTTTTCGATCGCCTTCAAAATCTGGCTGCCCACATCGATGTAATACTTGATGTACAGACCGTAGTACTCGATGTTTTCAACCACGCCGTCAATGAGGATTTCGTCGTCGCGCTTGGGCTTGTTGACGTGCAGGCGTTCCAGACGGATGAAGTGATTCTGCCCTGCCGCCAGCTTCATCTGCGCGGCAATCGGCGCTTCGACGCGGTTGATGTCGCCGATGAAGTTGCAGACAAACTCGGTCTTGGAGTGGTTGTAGATCTCGTTCGGCGTGCCAATCTGCTCGATATAGCCCTTGTTGAACACGGCGATGCGATCGGACAGGGTCAGTGCCTCTTCTTGGTCATGGGTGACGTAGATGGTTGTGATGCCGAACTCGCGCTGCATCTTCTTCAGCTCATTGCGCAGCTGAACGCGCAGTTTCGCGTCCAGATTGGACAGCGGCTCGTCCATGCAGATGATGCTCGGCCCGGTGACGAGGGCGCGGGCGATGGCGACGCGCTGCTGCTGACCGCCGGAAAGCTGGCTGACCGCCTTTTTGAGCTGCTCGTCGGACAAATCGACCTTGCGGGCAATTTCCCGCACCTTCTGGTCGATTTCCGGCTTTTTCAGCTTTTTGAGCTTCAAGCCGAACGCGATGTTGTCGTACACCGTCATCGTCGGGAACAGCGCGTAGCTCTGGAATACGATGCCGATGTTGCGCTTCTCAATCGGCACATGGGTAATATCCTGCTCGTTCACCGACACCGTGCCGGAGACAGGCTCAATAAAGCCGGTGATGGTGCGCAGGGTGGTCGTTTTGCCACAGCCAGACGGGCCGAGGAAGGTGAAGAACTCCCCTTCCTTCACGTTCACGTTGATATTGTGCAGCGCCTCAAAATCGCCGAATTTGACCACAATGTCCTTGAGTTCAATCATGGGCGACAGCTCCTTACTTTGTGATTCGCAGAATTTTGCACAGGCAAATCATGCTATAAAAAGATGGCGAGCCCGCGTAGGACTCGCCATCCGGGGTTCAAATCCGCTTCTTTGCCGGATGAGAATTTGTGGGAATTACTGCGCCGCCTGCGTCATCACAGCCCAGTTGACATTGTCCCAATCGGGTTCCGCGGGCGCCTGACTTGCGTCAGCCCAGTAGAAGCCGAGGTTGGTCATGATGTTCGTCCATTCCTTGCTGTGCGCCGCGACATATTCCGCATAGGTCATGTCGGTGCCTTCCACCTTCTCCAGCGCGCAGTTCTTCAGCTGATAAATGGCGGGGATTTCGTCGCCGTAGACGTTCTTCACAGCCACTTCGTTGCAGGGGAAGGAGTCGAATTCGTCAGACCATTCCGTCTGCGTTTCCGCAGAGCCGAACCATTCCGCGAACGCCTTGACAGCTTCCGTCTGTTCGGGCGTACGGTCAGCACGGTCAAGGATGCCGATGTATTCCGCGATGTAGTAGGTGCCGTCGTCAATGTCCACAACGCCCCAGTTTTCGGGGGTGGTCGTGCCGGTCAGCGGGGCAGAAGAGCTGTCCGCCGCGGAGTCAATCTTGCCATACAGGGAGGAAGAGTAGAACGTGGACACCTGCACGTCGCCGCGGTTCAGCGGGTCAAAGCCGTAGCTGTCGCCGGTGTAGGAGCCGTTCGCGCAGTACTTCCACAGCATCTTCCAGCCATCCACGGAAATGCCGCCGGCGGGGCTGGTCGGATCAGTGAAGGCGTACAGCATGGCGCTGTTGATGTTGCTGTTGGTCGTGCCGCCAACCTTGCCCTGACGATACCAGTGATAGCCGCAGTCGACAATATCAGACCAATGCTGGAAGTGGAGCGCTTCGCCGTTCGTGCCCTTGTCGTCATTGCGGTAGAGCATCAGCACGTTCTGCACGACGAGGCCATACGCCTTGCCGGGGTAAACGTACTTGCCGACTTCGTCCGCCCAAGACGGCGTCCAGTCCATCACCTTCAGGTTCTCATAGGTGCCGTTGACCAGCTGAGACCAGCGGGTTTCGTTCAGACCAAAGATGATGTCGCCGTCCTTGCTTTCGTTTGCCTTCTGGATAGCGGCGTTGTCGCCGGAGATGACGGAGTTATCGTCGATGGAGATGCTGAAGCCCGCTTCTTTGGCGGCATTGAGCAGCCAGTTCACGCGCTCGGTGGAGTTGGAGTTGGAGTAGATGCGGATGGTATAGCCGGAATAATCCTTCGTTTCCGCCATCGCGCTGCCCGCCAGCGTCAGCACCATGGCCAGTGCCAGCAGCATAGATACGAGTTTCTTCATTATAGGAACGCCTCCTCTTTCGAGATGCTGTTCTGCATCTCTGATTGTTTTTATCATACCACATTCAGCTTGTCTTGTAAAGTCCTAATATGTTATTTTTATCACCATCTGGTTGCATTTTTTCCGTTTTCGCCCATGCTTGTGGACGTGAGCGGTTGTTTTATCACGGCATGTTTTCACGAATTGGAAAATTTGCGCACAAAAAACAGCATGGGCGTTTATTTCCCATGCTGCAAAGAGCCCTGATTACCCAACCACACCCGGCACTTCATAGCGGATGCGCATCTTCGGCGCTTCCTGCAAGGTTGCATAGTAGTTTGTCATCCAATCCGCGTGACCATCCTCGACATTCACGCCATCCGCGGGCGGCGCGAAGAGATTCAGCTTCAAATCCGCGGGAGTATCCAGCGGGGCGTCAAAGAACGCGCTCATCAGGTCAATCGTCTTGACGTGCGGCGCTTTGTAGAACCACTTGCCGTGCAATTCCACCATCAGCCCGATTTCCTGCTCCACAGTCATTTCGCAGAATTCCGGATTGCCCTCGAAGTGCAGCGGAATCGCCAGCCCGTCGGCATCCTCCGCGCCGCCCCAGCGCAGTTCCGCCGGGAAAGTCGCTTCCCCCATCTCCGTCATGCTCGGCTGGAAGTACGGGTCTTTGAGCAGCTCGCGGTACTGCGCCAGCATCGGCTGTTCAATGCCGACTGCCGGGTTGTTCGGGTCTTCAATTTCCAGCCCCAGACGTCCGCGGTCGCGGAACTGGTACAAGCTAATCGCCTTAAACCAATCCGCCTGATGGTCACGGAAGGCTTCGGCAAAGCGGATGACGCTCTCGCCCTGATGGCGCGGACCCGTCACGTCGCCGTCGGTGTTGAATTCCGCCGTCACCAGCGGCTTACACCCAAACTGCGACGATGCGCGCTCGTAGGTACGGCGGAACATGTCGTAGTACATGCCGACCGAATCCGCCTTATACTGCCCGCCGCCGACTTCCGCCACGTCATACGGCCAGCCGTAATGGAGCGCGAGGTAGCAGTCCGCCGACCAGACGTCCGCCGCGCGGTACGCCACCGCAAACTCGTCCTCCTTCTCCAGCTTGCCGTCCGCCTGTGCGAAGCCCGCGCAGAACACCGTGCGGACGTTCGGGGCTTCCTGATGGATGATATCGGAGAAATGCGCAAAGAACTTGCCGACCTGCTCGTAGGTGAAGCGCTTATTATGCGTGAACCACGTTCCGCTGCACTCATGGTTGATGCGGATGGTCATGCGCCCATAGGGGCGAAGCATCCGGGCGACCTCGCGGAGTTCGTCGTCGGAGAGGGAGCAGTCGAGTGTCAGCGTGAGGGCAACATCCTGCCCGTGGCGGCGAATATCCCGCATCTGTTCCCACGGCTGACCGTCGGCATTGAAGGGGAAATAATCATCATAAGGATAGTCCCACTGGAAGGTGATGTTCATGTCCTTGCACGCCTTGGAAATGCGCTGCGGCCACTGCTTATCGTGCGGGTAGTAGGTATACATGATGCCTATGGCGCGGTGCGGACGTCCGAGCTTATGCAGGATGTAGTCCTGATTGACGTACTCCGCGCGTTCGCTGCCGTCGCCGAGGTCAAGGGCGCATTGGGCTGCACCCAGATGGAGCTTCTGCATGGCGATGTTCCTCTCTTCTCGTCGTGTTGTTTATTTTCGTCGAATCTTGCACGGTCATCAAGGGATCATTTTGATTCCCTTGAATCTACTTCATTTGTTAGGATTCTCACGCTACTGCCAAGCTGAACTTCTTTTCTGGAAATATACCATGTTTTTCCATTGTCGGAGCTGCCTTGATAGAAGAGAAATACGCGTCCATCATCATCACGGAAAGCATAAGGATGTCCGGATTCACTGCTGTTCCATGTGCCCGGCGCGCCGCATGGGATTAGCGGCTCATTCGATACGCGGCGGAAGAAGATGCCATCCTCGGATACTGCACAGCCGATTTGCTGTGGCGTGCAATTATAGGAGCCGCCGTAGAACAGGTATATTTGCCCGTCCTCTACGACCGTTGCGGGTGCTTCGACGCAATCGCCCTCCCATGCAAGTTCTGGCATAAGCAGGCTCTGTTCTGCCAGCGGATGCCACGCATTCCGCCCAAAGGCAGAATCGATTTTTGCCCATGCGCCGCCAATTTTCTGGATGCGCATAGCATGGTCGCGCGTTGCAAAATACAGGTGTATTTTTCCGCCGAACACGCACACATCGGCATCAATAGCGCGCCCACAGCACCAGGTTGCCGCCGGATGAAACACAGGGTTCTCTGGATTCTTCGTGAAGTGAATTCCATCCTGCGACCACGCATGACAGATTGCATCCTTCTCCCAATTGCCATAGGTCTGATAGAACAAATGAATTTTGTCATTCAGCACAATGGCTCCTGGTGCGGCAATGCCGTTCGTCTCGCACAGCGCATCCTGCTCTATTTCGCCGCAGGGTGTCCAATGCTCCATATCGGCAGATTCCGCAATGCCGATGCCGAACCTTCCATCCTCATGCCTCAGGGAATAATAGAGCCAGTAACGGCTGCGATAGCGGACAACAGCCGGATCCTTGGCGAAACAAAGGCAATCTGTATTGGTAAACAGCATGACAAATTCTCCTGATCATTGTCGGATTCACAAGAAAGTTTCAGGCAGAGCTGCCTTAGATTTCCCGCGTCGCGTGCAGCAGCCATTCCGCCTCATCCCCCGCCAGATACGGCAGAATCGTCTCCCGGACCTTGGCATGATAGGCATTCAGCAGCTTCTTATCATCCTCATTCAAATACCGTGCATCCACCGCGTCCAGATCGAACGGCACCATCGTCAGGTAGTCGAAATGCAGGAAACGCCCATACGCATTCGTTTCGCCCTCGCAGACGACGGTCAGGTTCTCGTGGCGGATGCCGAACTTGCCCTCCAGATAGAAGCCGGGTTCGTCGCTCGTCACCATGCCGGGTTCCAGCGGGATGGGTGCACCGCGCCAGTGGATGCGCTGCGGGCCTTCGTGGACGCTCAGCACATAACCCACGCCGTGACCCGTGCCGTGGTTGTAGTCCATGTTCTCCTGCCAGAGGGGTTCGCGGGCGAGGTAGTCCAGATTCGCGCCCGTGCAGCCGTACTTCCAGTGTGCGTTGCCCAGATGCAGATGTCCTTTCAGCACGAGGGTGAAGAACTTCTTCTCTTCGTCCGTCGTCTCCCCCATGGCAAAGGTACGGGTGATGTCGGTCGTGCCCTGCAGGTAGTGCCCGCCGGTGTCCGCCAGCAGCAGGGAGCGCGGCTCAACGGGGATGTTGGATTCCTTGGTGGGCGAATAGTGGACGATGGCGCCGTGCGCACCGTAGGCGATAATCGGCGCGAAGGACGGGCCGATGTAATCCGGGCGTTCGCGGCGGAACTCTTCCAGTTTTTCCGCGACGCTCAATTCGTCCATCGGGATTTTGCCGACATTGTGCTTCAGCCAGTACATCAGGCGCGTCACCGCCACGCCGTCCTGCACATGCGCCTTGCGGAAGCCCTCCACCTCGGTGGCATTCTTGACCGCCTTGGGCAGCTCGGTGGGGTCAACGTGGTCAATCACGCGCACCGACGCAGGCACGCACGCCCGAATCAGGCTGTTGACGACATTCAGGTTCATCATCACCGTGGAATCTTCCGGCAGTTTCTTCGTATATTCATAGACGCAGGCGTAGGGGCGGATGGTCACGCCGTCCTCCTTGAGATGCGCCTGAATCTCCGTGCTGAGGATGGCGGGGTTGACGAACAGCACCGCATCGGTCATCGTCACGGCAGCAAAGGACAGCATAACGGGCGTGCAGTCCACATCGTTGCCGCGCAGGTTCATCAGCCAGCACACGTCCATCAGCGAAGACAGGACAAGCGTATCCGCGCCAAGGCTTTCCATTTCGCGGCGCACCTGATGCAGCTTCTCCTGACGGCTGCGTCCCGTCAGCGATACGGGCAGCTCCCACGCGGGTTCTGCCGACAGTGCCGGACGCTCCGCCCAGATTTCATCCAGCAAATCAACATCAGAGACAATTTTGCCCTGCTTCTTTTCCGCAATGCGCTGATAACCCTCGTACTGCCGCGCCGTGACGACTCTGCCGTCAAAGCCCAGCGTCTGTCCAGCTTCAAGCGTCTTTTCGATGTACTCCGGAATCGTCGGGACGCCCGGCTCGCCCATCTTGCACAGCTCGATGCCGCTGCCTTCCAGCTGCTGCCCCGCCTGCAGGAAATAGCGGCCATCCGTCCACAGACCCGCCCAGTCCGCCGTCACCACCAGCGTACCTGCGCTGCCCGTGAAGCCGGAAACATAGTGCCGCCCGCGGAAGTGCGCGCCGACGTACTCCGACGCGTGGAAATCATCCGTGGGGATGATATAGAGGTCGATGCCGTGCGCCTGCATGGCGCGGCGAAGCTCCGATAACTGCTGTCGCATAAAAGTCCTCTTCCTTTCCTGATTCCGCCCGTTCACGAGTGGAATCGACTGTATCCAGCGAAATTATAGCACAAATGGACGATTTTCGCAAGGGAATTGACAGGGAGAACGTTTTCGGTGTAGAATAGACAGGTGCAAAACTTGAATGCCAGATAAGGTAAAGGAGGGATTTTGATGACGCCAGACACCTTGGAAGGCAGCATCCACGACCTGACGCAGAATATTCTCGCGGATTATACCGCCGGCCGCCCCATTGACCGCATTGAACCGTTCAACCAGCCCGACCGCGACGTGATTATCGCCCTGATTGGCAAGCTGCGGCGCATCGTCTTTCCGGGCTATTTCCGCGACCCCGCCTACCATGTGTACAGCGCGGCGCACTCCCTGTCCGCCCTCATCGAGGACACGGCGTACCTGCTGCAGAAGCAGATTGCGATTGCCCTGCGCTGCGGCAGCAGTGTGACGCAGGAGGCCGCCGCCGACATTGACCGGCAGGCGCAGGAGATGACCGTCCGCTTTCTGGAGAAGATTCCCGACGTGCGCGCACTGCTGGCGACCGACCTGCAAGCCTTCTACGACGGCGACCCGGCGGCGACAAGTCTGGACGAAATCATCATTGCCTATCCGGGGCTGCTCGCCATCACGGTCAACCGCTTGGCGCACGAGCTGTTTCTGCTCAAAGTGCCGCTGATTCCGCGCATCATGACCGAGTACGCGCACGGCCGCACGGGGATTGACATTCATCCCGGCGCAACCATCGGCAAGTACTTCTTCATCGACCACGGCACGGGCATCGTCGTCGGCGAAACGACCATCATCGGCGATTCGGTGAAGCTGTATCAAGGCGTGACGCTGGGCGCACTCTCGACCCGCGGCGGACAGAGCCTGCGCGGCCACCGCCGTCACCCGACCATCGGCGACCGCGTGACGATTTACTCCGGCGCGTCCGTTTTGGGCGGCGACACCGTCATCGGGCATGACGCGGTCATCGGCGGCAACGCGTTCATCACCCACTCGATTGCCCCTGGAATGCGCGTGTCGGTGAAGAATCAGGAGCTCGAAATGCGGATGATGAAGGACGTGAACTGGTGATGGTGGTCGGCATTCGCTTTGCCGCTGATGCGCCCGTTCGGACGGTGCTGCAAGCGGTTCTGCCGATTTTTTCCACTGCGGATGTGGATTTTCTCGTCCGCGAATACTGGGTGTGCACCTTCGGAAACGGCTTGCCGGAGAGGCGATTCACCGCGCAGGAAATGCGGCGCGCAGTGGATGCCTTAACGCCGGATGAACACGCGGAACTGTTCACGATTTACGCCCTGCCGCACGATGCGCCCGGTACGCCGCCGAGCAGCTGCGAGGACTTCTGCGCCCGCGGGTTTACAATGGCGTTTTATGCGTATGACGGGGACGGGTATGCGCTGCTGGCGCAGAGCGAAGAGCAGGTGGAGGCGGTTATCAAGACGCTTCGGAAAGCGGTGGAAATGCGCAGTGTGGAAGCTGTTGAGCGCGAGACGCTGGCGCGGTGGGCATTTTGACTTTACGGCGCGAACAGGCAGTCAATCGCAAAATCGCCGCTGTAATCCCCGATCACCAGCACCGTTTCGTCCGTCCTGCACGCGCTGTTCAGGTAGTGCTTGCAGTCCGCCATCCCCTCCGCGTCGAAGCACGCCATCAGCAGTTCTTCGGCACTTCGCGCGGTGTCTGTCGTCAGGATGAAGCCGTCCGATGCCGCCAGCGACCAGAAATCAACGCGGTCGTAGAAATCCGGCACAAGCTCTGCAACGCCATAATGCCGCTGGAATCGCCGCATTTCGCGCGTTCTGCTGATGCGGTTGTCCGTCCGCGTCAATCCCGCATAGTACGTCGCCCACATACTGCGCGCCTTCACGAGGAACGGCAGCGGCGGCTCGAAGTGCGTCGTCGCAATCAGATACGAATGCTTCCGGCACGCCTGTGCAACGACCGTGCGCACTTCCGCCGCCGGTCGCGCAAATTCCTCCGACCACGAAAACTGCGTGCACTGGTATCGCGCATCCACCCCGGCGTACTTCGGCAGCATGTCGCACGCGCGCATTTGCTCCTGAACCATGCGTTTTCTCCTCCCAATTGTTGTTATACGTCCATTTTAATGCCGCCGCTCGCACCTGTCAAGCAACAGACACGCAGTTTTGAGCAGATTGTAAATTTCCCCCCGTATCTGGCAGGAACACTATTTTTGTCGAATATAGCCAATCAAGCGGCGGCAAAAGGAATCCGCCGTGCGCAATACGACAAGAAAGTGAGGTTATCCCATGAAAAAGCTGCTTCTTCTCTTGAGTTTGATGCTGATTCTGCCCGGTTATCATCAAACCGCAACCATCGAGACCGTCAGCGGCACAACCAGCGCGCAGGTGTATCCCGCGTGGTACTTGTCGCTCTGCCAAGCTGCTGTCAAGGATGATTCCCTGACGCAGGATGAGTTTCTGCAAGCCTTCCCCGATGCAGCGGTGCGGGAGACGATTCAGGGCTCGTATGCGCTCGTGCTGGCTGACGACAGCACGCAGGGATTCGCGTTCTTCAATGAAAAGGATGCGCTTTGGAATTTCATTCGTGTGGATCGTTTCAAGACGAAAGCGGAATTTGAACAGCATGTTACGGTTGGTATGCCTGAACGCGACGTTCGCGCATATACTTCCGCTGTCTCCCCTTCGCCTTACTCCGTCTTTCCCGAAGATGCTTTCCTTGTGCAGGAGGGTGTTTTCATCGTCCGCTATTCGACAAAGGATTTCACGGTGGAGACGCTCTTTTGGGTCAGCAACGAGGAACTTCTTTCCGACGATGGCTGGCTGCTGAACTATATTTCCTACATTGACCCGGAGGATAAAATCATTGTGGTTGCGCAGTAAAAATCAAACGTCAAAAGAAGGGATGCCCCATGCGAGCATCCCTTTTCCCATATCAAAAAACGGGGGCGCATCCGCTGCGTCCCCCTATTTTTCTTACGCCCCGAAGTACCGCTTCAGCAGACCCTCGAAGGCCTTGCCGTGACGGGCTTCGTCGCGCGCCATCTCGTGCACGGTGTCGTGAATCGCGTCGAGGTTCAGCGCCTTTGCCAGCTTCGCCAGTTCGGTCTTGCCCATCGTCGCGCCGTTTTCAGCTTCCACGCGCATTTGCAGGTTCTTCTTCGTGCTGTCCGTCACCACTTCGCCCAGCATCTCGGCGAACTTCGCGGCATGTTCCGCTTCCTCAAAGGCAGCCTTCTCCCAGTACAGGCCGATTTCCGGGTAGCCCTCGCGGTGGGCCACGCGCGCCATCGCCAGATACATGCCGACCTCAGTGCATTCGCCCTGGAAGTTCTCGCGCAGACCCTGAATGATTTCCTCCGGCGCGCCCTTCGCAACGCCCACGACGTGCTCCGCCGCCCATGCCATTTCGGCTTCCTGCTTGATGAACTTGCTCGCCGGCGCCTTGCAAACCGGGCACTGCTCCGGCGCCTTCTCGCCTTCGTAAACGTAACCGCACACGCTGCAAACCCACTTCATATTGATGTTCCTCCTCAATTTATTCTGGCTTTTCAGCCGATTTTCCATTCATTTTGTCCGGCGTTTCCGCCTGAAAACAGTATACCCCGCTTTGAGGCAAAGTGAAACACCAAAATCAAATTTTTCCGCAACTTTTTTCGCTCTCCTGTGTTTTCGCTATATTCTTTGAGAAAACACAAAATTCTCACGCGTAAAAAAAGGATTTTGCCACTTGGGGGGCGAATGAATAGAAAGAGTTTTTCTCGTGAAGGATAGAAGCAATCAAAGCGGATTCTGCTGAACCGCGCGTTCTGTCCCTTGCGAATTTCTCCGCTTGAAGGAATCCGGCACCAAAAGCCGCCGGGTACATACAACATTACGGGGAACGCTTCAGGATTTTTCGGCATTGGGGAGGAAAGATTCATGCAGGATTTGGTGGTCGTTGTCAATCTGAACGGCAGCGCGTGCCGGATGATGGCGCAGAAGCTCCGCGCGGAGCATTTTTACTGCCGGATTGTGTCGTCCGCCTGTGCTGCGGAAGATATCCAGCGCATGGGCGCGCGCGGCATTGTGCTGGCGGCAGGTGTCAGCGGCGAGGCGGCGGACGTGCCGTTCCTGATGGATTATCTGCAAACCGGGCTGCCAATGCTCTGCGTGGGCGATTCGGCGCTGTCGCTGTGCCAGACGCTGGGCGGCGAATTGAGCGAACCCGTGCCGCAGGACGGCGCGATGCAGATTCATCTGGACGCATCTGATGCCCTGCTGGACGGCATGGAGGACACCGACCGTTATCAGCCGACCGCGCGGTTCATGTCGCTGGACGGCGCGCAGGCGACGCCGATTGCCACAACAGACGGCGGGATGCTCGGCTTCCACGCCAGCCGCCGCGACGTGTGGGGCTTCTCCTTCCAACTGGAGCGGAACGACCCCTTTTCGAGTCATCTGCTCGTCAGCTTCTGCCAGAACATCTGCGGCTGCACCGCGTGGTGGACGAATCAGGCGCTGATTGACCGCGCCCGCGAGGAAATCGACCGCGCGGCGAATGGCGGCAGCGCGCTGTGCAGCCTGTCCGGCGGCATTGACAGCGGCGTGTGCGCCGTGCTGGGCAACCTCGCCATCGGACACAAGCTCCACTGCATTTTCATCGACACCGGATTGCTGCGCAAGAATGAGTCTGAGCAGGTGATGGCGTATTATCACGACAATCTGGGGCTGAATCTGCGGCGAATCGACGCACGCGAGGAGTTCCTGACTGCGCTTGCCGGTGTCAGCGACCCGGCGGAAAAGGAGCGCATCGTCACCGAACGGCTGATGTCCATCCTGAGCCGCGAGGCCGCCGCAATTGACGACATCCGTCTTGTCATTCAGGGCACGAACGTCACCGACACGCTCTATCGCCCGCACACGGGCAGCACCATCGACGGTCTGCCGATTATCGAGCCTGTTCGCGAGCTGTTCAAGGACGAAATCCGGCAGGTCGGGCAGGAGCTGGGGATGCCCGCCGTGCTGGTCAATCGGCAGCCCTTCCCCGGCAGCGGCTTAGCGTCGCGCATTATGGCAGATGTGACCGCCGAGCGCCTTGACATTCTGCGCGAGGCGGACGACATTTTCCGCCACGACGTTGAGGACAGCAACCAGAACAAGCGCCTATGGCAGTATTTCGCGGCGCTGGCGCTCTCGCCCTTCCCCGACGGCGGCTATGTCGTGACGCTGCGGGCAGTTCAGACGGCGGAGGGCGCGGCTGGAAACACGGCGCGCTTCACAGCGGATTTGCTGGAGCGCGTGACGGCGCACATCCTCGCGCAATGCCCGAAAGTCCAGCGCGTTTTCTACGATCTCACGCCCAGCAAATCCTACAAGCGGGCGAATCTGTGATTTCCATGCGGTCTGTTTCGGCAGACCGCTTTTCGTTTGCCGTCAAATTTCCATCCATCGGATTTCCTTCACCTCAAACCACTTCTCGGCTTCCCGCTCAATGCGTTTTTTCGTCCGCGCGCCGATATTTTCAAACGGCATCAGCTCCACTTTGCCGTCTTTCTCCCGCCAGCGCGCCACAATTCGCCCATCCGCCAGCACCGTCGGATGCACAATGCCCGTCAGGTTAAACACGCCGCGCAAGTGCTCCGGCGGCAGAATCGGGTTATCTTCCTTGCGGTAGCCCAACAGCATCGGGTCAAAGCCGGACAGCAGGCGGACGTGTGGCATCTCCCCCTCCGGCGCGTCACCGATGGCGTAGTACATCCGCCCGTCCACGCTGATTTCCCGCGCGTCGAGCTGCTTCAACCACGCTTTCACCCTCGTCTGCGGCACGCGGAAAAAGTACGCCGCATCCCGCAGCGACGCTGGGCCGTAGTGCGTGAAGTAACGCCACGCCAGCGTCAACTCCGCTTCCGCCGCGTCCATCGGTGCAAATGGCGCGCACAGACGGTACGCCTTCTTCTCCTGCACCTGCGCACAAATCACGCCCAAGAGCGACAATTCGCCAATCACGCCGCCCCAACCGTGAAAGACCATCTTCTCCTCGTCCGCCGTCATCCCCGCCGCCTGACATGCCTGCCGTAATCCTTCGCGCGTATCGTTCCCCGACGCGATTTCCTGCACCATCAGCCGCGCAAACGCCTTCTCGCGCTCCGGCGGCAGCGCGCAGCCGCATTTCGTCATCCACCCATACCACGGCGTATCGCACACGTCCTCCGCCGTCCCCTGTTGATGGACGTACAGCGGCAGATCGCTTTCTGGAATCAGGTGGAGCGTCCCGCGCAGCGTCCACGTTTTCAGCAGACCGGAAAAATCGCTGCTGCCCGTCCGGCTTTGCAGGGTGAAGAGCGCATTGCGGAGGATTTGCGCCTGTGCGCCGCATAAATCCGCCGCGATTTCGGCATTCGAGGCGCGCTGCGTCAAGAGGTGCTGCCCGCCGAGACGGCAGCGAATCAGTTCCTTTATGTCGATAGAAATCGCCCCCATTGGGCATCAGTATACCATATTGCCTGATTTTTCGGAAGGCGAACACGCAAAAAAAGCCCCCGCCGGCGCGAACCGGCGAGGACTCCTTGCAACAGTTTTGTCAGGTGCGTTGGGGATTAACCACGACGCGCTGCATAGCACTCGCTGCAGTAGACAGGGCGATCTTCCCTGGGCTGGAAAGGAACCTTGGTGGGCTTGCCGCATTCAGCGCACACGGCGTCGAACATCTCGCGGGTGCCACCGGCAGCAGGGCGGCTGGCCTTGCGCGCCTGACGGCACGCCTTGCAACGGGTGGGCTCGTTCTGGAAGCCCTTCTCGGCGTAGAATTCCTGTTCACCGGCAGTGAAAACAAATTCATTGCCGCAGTCTTTGCAAACCAGCGTCTTGTCAGTGTACATGGTATTGGAACCCCCTGAATGATTTAGAATAGGCGAACCTTCGGCTGACCTGGTCTTTGACCCCACACTCGCCGTCTGGGAGGTTGCTCAACGCATCGTGCGCCCTCACGCACTCCTCTCGAAACGCTTCCGCATTCCGGACGGGCTTACCTCTAAACCGCACCATGCTCCCCGGCGCTTTGGCCGGATTACGTGGACCGCTTGGCCTGCGACTGGCATCGGCTTGCAACCACAGACCCGAAGGATTCAACCGCGCTCATTATACCTGAGAATTGAAAAAAACGCAAGACATTTTTGCAAAAAACTGATGATTTTTTCCTGTACTGCTCACTCTGCCGGAACGCAGCGCACCAGCACGACCTCTGGGCGGTTGAAGATGCGCGGCAGTCGTGTCCGCACAGCCAATCCGCGGCTGACAATCAGCGTCGTGCCATCCTGAGTGTATGCCCCGCCCGCCAGCTTCGGGAACCACCCCTGATTGGGCGCGTACAGCCCGTTCAGCACCCCCGGAATGCGCACCTGCCCGCCGTGCGCGTGACCCGACACCACGAGGTCGAGCGGGAATTGCGCGTACTTCGCCAGCAGCTCCGGGCGATGCGCCAGCAGGACGGTGAAGTCCGCTGAATCCACGTCTTCGAGCGCCTGCCGCAGCTGCTCTTCCGTGTCCGGTGCGCCGCTGAACACCATCTCATACGGGTCAGGGACGCCGCACAGCGCAATTCGCTGCCCGCGCACTGTCAGGACGCCTGACGACATCCGCAGCACTGTCACCCCCGCTTCCTCCGTCTGCTGATAGAGCGCGTCCATCTCGCCCGTCCACGCCTCGTGGTTGCCGGACACATAGTAGCACGGGTACAGCGCGCTTAGCTGCCGCATCAGCGATAGCGTCCGCTCCGTCGGACGATTTTGCGTGTCGTCATCGAACAAATCGCCGACCAGCAGCACAGCATCCGGCGCGCAGGAAGCAACCATCGCCACCACGTCGTCCGCATTATCAGACGAATGGAAGTCCGTGACGACCGCCAGCCGCACCTCCGCCGTCAGCTTCGGCGACGCAACTGTATATGTCCGCAGAATCAGCCGCTCATCCAGCGCAATTAGCGTCAGAACGACCAGAATCGCCAGCGCAGGCAAAATCCACCAATGTTTTTTTCGCATTTTCCCTCCAAACGCAACAGACGCCGGGAATCTCCTCCCAGCGTCTTGCATCAATTAAATATTGTCGAAGAAAGGCGTGCCGTCCTCATTTCGGAGGATGCCATCCTCGAAATGCAGCGGCAGCGGCTTGGCAATCATGTACTTGAGAATCTCGTCCATGCGCACGCTCTCTTGGAACGTGACCAGCGAGAAGCTCACGCCGTGCTTGTGCGCGCGCCCGGTTCGGCCGATACGGTGCAGGTAATACTCGTTTTCGGCGGGCAGATCAAAATTGATGACTGCTTCCACGTCGTCGACGTCGATGCCGCGCGCCGCCACGTCCGTCGCAATCAGAATCGGGAATTTTCCGCGCCGGAAGTCGTTCATGACCACATTGCGCTGGCTCTGCTTCACGTCGCCGTGGATGCACTCCGCCTGATAGCCTTCCTTTTTGAGGCGCTCGGTCAGCCGGTCGGTCATAAACTTCGTGTTACAGAAAATCATGACGCGCTGGTAGACATCCGCATCCAGCAGATACAGCAGATGGTCAATCTTCTTGTTCTGTTCGGTCGAAATAACGTACTGCGCAATCTGCGGCCGATCCTGCTTCGTCGCTTCGACAGTAACTTCAATCGGGTCATGCTGATATTTCCACGCAATCGTCAGCACGTCCTGATTCGTCGTCGCGGAGAACAGCACCATCTGCCGCTCGTCCGGCGTCGCCTCGATGATGCGCGTCACGTCCTTGACAAAGCCCATGTTGAGCATCTCGTCCGCTTCGTCCAGCACCATCGTGTGAACGGCATTCAGATGGACGTTGCCGCGGTTCATGTGGTCCAGCAGCCGACCGGGGGTTGCGACGAGAATTTGCGGTTTGCGCTTGAGCGCGGCAAGCTGCTTGGGAATCGGCTGTCCGCCGTAGAGCACAGCAATGCGGCAGCCCTTGATGTACTTGGCCAATTTGGTCAGTTCATCCCCGATTTGCAGCGCCAGTTCGCGGGTTGGCGCAAGCACCACTTCCTGAACTTCTGGTTCATTAAGCTGCACATATTCGAGCATCGGAATGCCGAACGCGCAGGTTTTGCCCGTGCCGGTTGGCGCGATTGCGTTCACGTCCGCGCCGGACATCATCAGCGGAATCGTCTTCGCCTGCACGGTCGATGGCGTCGTGAACCCCATGTCCTTGATGGCGCGCAGCACTTCTTTGGACAAATCCATCTCTTCAAACGAGGTGGGAAGCTGGTTCGTTTCGGACAAAATTTGCTCCTTCCCGGCTTCACTCATGGTATTCGTGAATCGCCTTGCTCAGCTGATCTGGGCAGGACGTGTTACCGCGGCAGGGAATGCCTTCCAATCTCTGGGCAACTTCATCCGCTTTGCAGCCAATGACCATGCGCGCCAAGCCCTGCGTGTTGCCTTTGCAGCCGCCGATGAACTTGCAATGCGTGATGATACCGTTTTGAATCTCCAGTTCAATTTCGGACGAGCAAGTGCCGTGTGTTTTGTAGTGATACATCGTGTTTTCCTCCTGTGAATTGCATTTGATTTTTGCACCCCGCCGCCCTGCGCGGCATAGCCTGATGCAGGGAGGTGGCGCGTGTGGAAGTTTATCTGGCGAGTGCAGCGGGACTGCTCTCATGGTGCGGCAAGTGGCGGAAAATCCCGACACCGCTGGCACATCCGACCCTGCTGGCCGCGTGCGGAGCGGATGTCGCGCTGGCTGATTCCGTCAACCGCTTGCTGTACCGTCAAGGGCGAGCCAGCACGCTGCCGCCGGGCGTCGAGGTGCTTCGCTGCTGGCGAAATCAGCTGCTGACGCTCTCCAGCGAGACGAACTGTCTAACACTGTATGATGCACATGATTACCCGCTGGTTACATCGCCCGCTGGAATTCGCCCATGCGACTGCGCGGTCGTCGATTGCCAAGTGATCGTCTGCGGCTGCGAGGACGGTTGTTTGCACATCTTTTCCCTGCCGGATTTGCGGGAAATTGCTGCATATCCCGTTCCGGGTTGTCCGATGCGGGTTGCGGCGGATGGCGGAGTGCTCACCTGCCTGTCGCTGCTGAGCCCCGATCCGCCGCAAACGCTGCTTTTCCGCCTATGTCTGACAAGCGGCGATTTTGCGCCCGTCGCGCTGCTTCCCGGCTGGTGCGGCGCAGTAACAATTGCCGCTGACCACACGATTTGGGCTGGCGTGGGCGAGCAGCTGCTGCATTTTCCTCTGGATTCCGTTGTGCCGGATGTACAATTAGGGGAATTCGGGTTGATTCGTTTCCTATCCTGCCAGCAGTCGAAGCTGCTGATTAGCGACCCGTGGGCAGGGCGCTGTTTGCTGATGGAGACGACCCCGCCTTCCGCGCCGCGTCAGCTGTACGCGGGCGAATGTGGGGGCTGCTGCTTTGCATCATGCAGAAAAGGGACGCTCCCCGACTGGAAAGCGTCCCTGAATGAACCTTAGATTACTCGATGACCTTAGCAACGACGCCGGAACCAACCGTGCGGCCACCTTCGCGGATAGCAAAGCGCAGGCCCTGCTCCAGAGCGATGGGGGTAATCAGGGTGATTTCCATGTCGATGTTGTCACCGGGCATGACCATCTCCGTGCCGTCGGGCAACTTGATGTTGCCGGTCACGTCGGTGGTACGGAAGTAGAACTGCGGACGATAGCCGTTGAAGAACGGGGTATGACGGCCGCCTTCTTCCTTCGTCAGGACGTAAACCTGACCGATGAAGTGCGTGTGCGGATGAATCGTGCCGGGCTTGGCCAGAACCTGACCACGCTCGATCTCGTTGCGCTGAATGCCGCGCAGCAGAGCGCCGATGTTGTCGCCCGCTTCCGCCTGGTCCAGCAGCTTGTGGAACATTTCCACGCCGGTAACGACGGTAGACTTCGGCTTGTCCATCAGGCCGACGATTTCAACCGTGTCGGACACCTTGACCGTGCCGCGTTCCACACGACCGGTGGCAACAGTGCCGCGGCCAGAGATGGAGAACACGTCTTCAACAGGCATCAGGAAGGGCTGGTCGGTCGCGCGCTTGGGTTCCGGAATGTAGTGGTCAACCGCGTCCATCAGCGCCCAGATGCACTGGCATTCGGGAGCATGGTCAACGTCGGTGCCGCCGTTCTGGACATATTCCAGCGCCTTCAGGGCAGAACCCTTGATGATCGGAATCTCGTCGCCCGGGAAATCGTAGCTGCTCAGCAGTTCGCGGATTTCCATTTCGACCAGTTCCAGCAGCTCTTCGTCGTCCATCATGTCGGTCTTGTTCATGAAGACCACGATGTACGGCACGCCAACCTGACGGGCGAGCAGGATGTGCTCACGGGTCTGGGGCATCGGGCCGTCGGGAGCAGACACAACCAGGATAGCGCCGTCCATCTGGGCAGCACCGGTGATCATGTTCTTAACATAGTCAGCGTGGCCGGGGCAGTCCACGTGAGCGTAGTGGCGGGTAGCCGTCTCGTACTCAACGTGAGCGGTGTTAATCGTGATGCCGCGGGCCTTTTCTTCCGGCGCCTTGTCGATTTCGTCATAACGCATCGCCTGCGCTTCGCCCTTCTGGGACAGCGTCATGGTGATGGCGGCGGTCAAGGTCGTCTTGCCATGGTCAACGTGACCGATGGTGCCGATGTTAACGTGGGGCTTTTTGCGCTCGTAACGTTCCTTAGCCATTGGAATTTCCTCCTTTATGTTCGCGTAAAACTGCGAAGGTATCTTCGCTGCTTTCCGGCGGCAGATGCGGTTGTGGAGCAGGCGATGGGAATCGAACCCACAAGGCCAGCTTGGGAAGCTGGAGTTTTACCACTAAACTACGCCTGCATGTCCCGCATCAAGCCTAACCAGACTTGTCAGACAAGGTATATTGTAAACATTTAAGACCGGATTGTCAAGCCTTTCGGACAATTTTTCAGCGCGATTATGAAAAAAGTTTGTTCGTACTGAAAAACTGTCCGAAATTTGTCTGTGATTTTTGGTTCATTCGATGAACATCGCGTCTCCGAAGCTGAAGAAGCGGTACTTTTTCTGTACAGCTTCGCGGTAAACTTCCAGTGCCGTCTCGCGCCCCATGAAGGTGCTGACGAGCATCAGCAGGGTGCTCTGTGGCAGGTGGAAATTGGTAATCAGAGCATCCACCGCCTTAATTTTCTTGCCGGGATAAATGAAAATCGCTGTGTCGCCCGCGCCGGGGTGCACGATGCCGTCCTCCGTCGCAACCGTCTCAATCGTGCGCACGGACGTTGTACCGACACAAATCAGCCGTCCACCGCTGGCGCGAATGGCATTGAGCGTGTTCGCCGCTTCCTCCGTCACCTGATACCACTCGCTGTGCATCACATGTTTGTCAACATCTTCCACCTGAACCGGGCGGAACGTCCCCAGCCCGACGTGCAGCGTCACCGGCACGATGGTCACGCCCTTGGTGCGGATGCGTTCGAGCAGCTCCGGCGTGAAGTGCAGACCCGCCGTCGGCGCAGCGGCAGACCCCTCGTTTTTGGCGTAAACGGTTTGATAGCGGCTCTGATCCGCCAGCTTTTCGTGGATATACGGCGGCAGCGGCATCTCGCCCAGCCGGTCGAGCAGTTCCTCGAAAACCCCTTCATAATGGAAACGGACGATGCGTCCGCCGATTTCCGGCACGCTTTCCAGAATCTCGCATTTGAGCAGTCCACCGCCGAAAACACACGTCGTGCCGGGCTTCAGGCGGCGTCCGGGGCGGACAAGCGCCTCCCAGTCCGTCTGATTTTTCCGGCGCAGCAGCAGCACCTCCACCGGCACGCCCGTATCTTCCTTCTCGCCCAGCAGACGCGCCGGGATGACCTTCGTCTCGTTGATGACCAGCGCGTCATTCGGACGCAAATAGTCAATAATATCGTAGAAATGCTTGTCCTCGCGCTCGCCCGTCGCGCGGTGTACCACCATCAGGCGGCTGTGGTCGCGCGGTTCGACCGGGGTTTGCGCAATCAGTTCTTCGGGCAATTCATAATCAAAATCGGATGTTTTCATAACAATTCACCTTATTTTCAATTGCATCAAATACGCATTTTTCATCGCGCCGTCTTTCAGCACAAAAGCGTCCGGGTGGACGCCGACGACGCGGAAGCCGACTTTCGCATACAGCGTCTGTGCGCGGCTGTCCTTGCGAATTACTTCTTTTGATTCGCAATTCATGCTCACAGCTCCATTTTCAGCTGATTATTGTTCCCCTGCCCCGGCGGCGTGCGCTTCATGTGCTCCCACGCGGCGGGCGTGCACATTCTGCCGCGCGGCGTGCGCATCAGGAAGCCGAGCTGCATCAGGTACGGTTCGTAGACGTCCTCAATGGTCACGGCATCCTCGCCGGTTGTCGCCGCGAGGGTGTCCAACCCGACCGGGCCACCGCCGAATTTGTCCATCATCGTGCCGAGGACGGCGCGGTCTACCTTATCCAGTCCCAGCTCATCCACACCCTGCATGGCAATCGCCTCCCGCGCGACATCGAGGCTGATGACGCCGCCGCCGCGCACCTGCGCGTAGTCGCGGACGCGCTTGAGCATCCGGTTTGCGATTCGCGGCGTACCGCGGCTTCGGCGCGCGATTTCCATGATACCCGCGTCCTCCGCGTCAATCTCCAGAATCGACGCGCTTCGGCGGACGATTTGCGCCAGTTCCTCCGGCTTGTACATTTCCAGCCGGAAGAGAATGCCGAAGCGGTCGCGCAGTGGGGCGGACAGCTGACCTGCGCGGGTTGTCGCGCCCACGAGCGTGAATTTCGGCACAGCGACGCGAATCGACCGTGCGGTCGGGCCTTTGCCAATCATGATGTCGATGGCAAAGTCCTCCATTGCGGGGTACAGCACCTCCTCCACCGAGCGGGAGAGGCGGTGAATTTCGTCGATGAACAGCACGTCCCCCTGATTGAGGTTCGCCAGAATTGACGCGAGGTCGCCGGGACGCTCAATCGCCGGGCCGGACGTAACGCGGATGTTCTGCCCCATTTCCGCCGCGACAATGGTCGCCAGCGTCGTCTTGCCCAGACCGGGCGGACCATAGAGCAGCATATGATCCAGCGCGTCATGGCGGGTAAGCGCCGCCTGAATGTAGATGCTCAGGCTGTCCTTAACCGCCTGCTGACCGACGTACTCCCGCAGGGTATGCGGGCGCAATGTCGTTTCCACCGCGCTGTCTTCGGGCTGAAAGTCGCCCGTCACCAATCTTTCTTCCACTTTTTATCCTCACATTCCCGCCATTGCGCGCAGCGCCAGCCGAATCAGTTCATCCGCCGGGGCATCCTTGTCCTCCACATGCGACAGGGCATCGCGCGCCTCAATGGCGGAGTACCCCAGCGCCGTCAGCGCCTCGATGGCTTCGGCGAAATTATCCGCCGCCGCGCCTGATGTCGGCATGGCCGCTTTGCCCGTCGGCTGATTGATATCCGCCTGCGTGACCTTATCTTTGAGTTCCAGCGCGATTCGCTGCGCCGTCTTTTTGCCAATGCCCGGCGCGCGGGAGAGGGCGTTGACGTCGCCGAGCAGAATCGCGAGGTTCAAGTCGCGCAGGGGCATAGCGCCGAGCAGACCGAGCGCGGTTTTTGCGCCGACGCCGCTGATGCCCGTGAGCGAAAGGAAGAGCTGCTTTTCCTCCTTTGTTGCGAAGCCGAAGAGTTCCATCGCGTCTTCGCGGACGGAAAGGTAGGTATAGCAGCGCATTTTCTCGCCCATCGGCGGCGCTTCCTGCAAGGTGGTCATGGAGCAGTTGAGCTGATAGCCGATGCCGCCAGCTTCAAGGACTAAGGAATTGGTCGTTTTTTCGCACACACGACCTTCGATAAATGCGTACATGGTGGTTATCTCCTTGGGCAAAAGAATAAACGTGAGGGAAAATAAAGTTGAACTGTAACTAAAAAGCCTTCCAATAAAAATCAAGAAACATGGGAGTGTGCAGCCCGAAGGTTTCCAAAGGGCGACCGCAGACATTCGTCTGTTTTCATGCCCTTTGGTCGCCTCCGCAGAGGCGAAATTCCCTGCTTTCGGGAAAGAGCAGCTATGTCTGAAAGACCAGCAGTTCGGTCGCGCCCATCTGGCGCGACAATGTTGCGTTGAGGGATAGAGCAGCTTGGGGGCGCTCCTGCGGGAGCGCAAAGTTACTGGCAGGGACGCTTCGCTGCCTGCGCCTTTGTGGGCGGCTTCCTTGAAGTTGGTCGCCCGTGGAACGGTTGGGGCGTTGCCCCAAACCCCACAAGGGGCGCCGCCCCTTGACCCTGCAAGGGGGAATCCCCCCTTGACCCCTCCGCGCGATTGCGTTGACTTCTTCTTCATACTCCTTCCGCGTGGGGCGCTTTGCCCTTCCCCTCCCCCTATTTCATCCTGAATTGTTCCTTCGCCGCGCCACACTGGCAATGCGTTATCGCACACGCAATCGCATCCGCCGCGTCATCCGGCTTCGGTATCTCCTTCATCCCCAGCAGCAGCTTCACCATCTGCTGAATCTGCTTCTTATCTGCCTTCCCATACCCCGTCACCGCCTGCTTAATCTGCATTGGCGTATACTCATACAGGCTCTCCGTATACTCCGCCGCGCTGATAATCGCCGCGCCGCGCGCCGCCCCAACCATCAGCGCCGTCGTGACGTTCCGCGCAAAGAACAGCTCCTCAAACGCCACGTCGTCCGGATGATAGATGTTCACGAGGTCGCGCACACCCAATTGCAGTGCCCGCAAGCGGTGCTGCATCGGCACACCCGCCTGCGTTTCCACACAGCCGTAGCCAAGCAGACGCATCCGCGCGCCCTGCGCCTCCACCACGCCCCAGCCCATCAGCGCATAGCCGGGGTCAATGCCTAAGACAATCATTGCGACCTCCTGTTATATAGATGGCGCTTCCGAACATAAACTCCATCTATTGCAGGGAAGTTTCGCCTCTGCGGAGGCGACAAGGGGGCATTCCGATTGCCCCCTTGACCCCTTCGGGCGACCTTCCGTTAAGATAGGATTCTATGTTCGCTCTTTATGATACCGCTTCTTTCGCCCCGTGTCAACCGAACACACGAAATTCATTCAACTTCTCCCCGCAAGGCTTGACGAATTCGCCGATTCACGGTACAATGAAGCAGATGGAAACCCCTTTCCCATTTTGCACGATTTCGGCACATAAAAGAGGAGGATTTTTCCGATGAAGTATGTTCTTGGTATTGACCTTGGCACGTCCGGCACGAAAACGGTGCTGTTCGACCAGTATGGCACGGCGGTCTGCTCCGCGCTGGTGGAATATCCGCTGTATCAGCCGCACAATGGCTGGGCGGAGCAGAAGCCGGAGGACTGGTATCATGCGGCGGTGGACACCATCCGCAGCGTGCTGACGAAGTCCGGTGTGGATAAGAAGGACGTCGTTTCGATGGGCATCAGCGGTCAGATGCACGGTCTGGTCATGCTGGATGAAGCAGGGAACGTCCTGCGCCCGTCTATTATCTGGTGCGACCAGCGCACGGCGGCGGAGTGCGACCAGATTCACGAAATTGTCGGCCGCGATCAGCTGATTGCGATTACGGCAAATCCCGCGCTGACTGGCTTCACGCTGTCGAAGCTGCTGTGGGTGCGCAATCACGAGCCGGAAGTGTACGCCAAGTGCCGTCACATTCTCCTGCCGAAGGACTATGTGCGCTATATGCTGACCGGCGATTTCGCGACTGAAGTCAGCGACGCATCCGGGATGCAGATGCTCGATGTGCCGAACCGCTGCTGGTCGGAGAAGCTGCTGAACATGCTGAACATCGACCCGTCGCTGCTGGCGAAGGTGTACGAATCCTGCGAAGTGACGGGCCATATCTCCAAGGCGGCAGCGGAGCTGACCGGGCTGAGCGAAGAGACGCTGGTCGTCGGCGGCGCGGGCGACAACGTGGCGGCGGCTGTCGGCACGGGCGTTGTCGAGGACGGGCGCGCATTCACTACCATCGGCACGTCCGGCGTTGTGTTTGCCCACACGGACAAGCTCGCCATCGACCCCAAAGGGCGCGTGCACACGTTCTGCTGCGCTGTGCCGGGCGCATGGCACGTCATGGGCGTGACGCAGGCGGCGGGTCTGTCGCTGAAGTGGTTCCGCGACAACTTCTGCATGGCGGAGAAGGAAGCCGCCGCGCTCATGGGCGAAGACCCCTACAACCTGATGAACAAGCAGGCGGCGCAGTCCCCCATCGGCGCGAACAAGCTGCTGTATGCCCCCTACCTGATGGGCGAACGCACCCCGCACCTTGACGCGGACTGCCGCGGCATGTTCTTCGGCTTGAGCGCGATGCACACGCGCCGCGACCTGCTCCGCGCGGTCATGGAGGGCGTCACCTACTCTTTGAAGGACTGCCTGAATGTGCTGGCGGAAATGGGCGTTGCGCCCGAAACGATGCTGGCTTGCGGCGGCGGCGGCAAGAGTCCGCTGTGGCGGCAGATGCTGGCGGATGTGTTCCAGATGCCGGTTGCGACGACGGTGAACACGGAAGGTCCGGCGCTGGGCGTGGCAATTCTGGCGGGCGTCGGTGCGGGACTGTACGCGAGCGTGCCGGAAGCGTGCCGGGCGATGATTCATGTGAATCCGGCGCAGAACCCGATTGCGGAGAATGTGCCGCAGTATGAGAAGGTGTATGCGCTGTATACGAAGCTGTATCAGGCGAATAAGGGGCTGTATAAGGAATTGGCGAAGCTGTAAGGGCTTCAAATAGCCAAACCACTTGCACATTGTCACGCCAAATTAGCGTAACCGACCAGCATCGGGAACATTTCGTTTTTCGGTGCTGGTCTTTTTCGTTGCAGGGATTTCGCCTCTGCGGAGGCGACCAGAGGGCTTTGCGGTCGCCCTCTGGATTGCTTCGCCCACACTCCCATGTTTCTTGATTTTTATTGTTGCAGAGGGAATCGCGCCGGCGGGCGCGACCAAAGGGCTTTCCGATCGCCCTTTGGAAACCTTCGGCGCCGCCACTTTTGGGGTTGTCTGCGGCTTGGTTCTTGTTGTTGCAAAAAGATTCCTCGTCTGCGTGTGCAAATCAGGCGCACAAATCCTCCCCCATTCAAAAAGCCGCCGCGTTTTGCCCGCAGCGGCTTTCGTTATCCACAAAGATTCCACATTTCTTGCACTTATTCCACATCCATGTCCTCGAATGCTTCCAGCCCCTTCTTTGCCTCCGCCTTCGCGTCGCCGTGGCGGACGAAGCACATCGTGACGAAGCTCAGGGCGGAAAAAATTGCAGCATAAGGGAAAAGCACGCGGTAGTCGATGGCGCGCATCAAAGAACCCGCGGCAATCGGCGTGACGACCTGCGCAACCATCGAAAACGTGTAGTAGTAGCCCGTGAAGCGCCCGATGTCGCTGCCGCGGCACATTTCCACTACCATCGGCAGAGAGTTGACGTTAATCGCCGCCCACGCCAGACCGACCAGGGCGAAAACGACGTACATCACCGGGGTGATAACGCTCGACGTGCAGGTGAGGACGAAGCCGAGCAGGAAACAGAGCGTCAGCAGGGCAACGCCAAGCTGAATCGTCCGCTTGCGCCCGATTTTCGCCGCCAAAGCGCCAATCGGGATGTAGGAGCAAATGGCACCCGCCGTCGCGACGAGCAGGCACGTTGATGCGCCGCCCAAGCCCTCGCCCATCACCTGCTCAATGTACTTCGTAAACCACGTCGTCACGCCGTTGTAGGCGATAAACCAGAGCGAAATGGACGCCAGCAGGAAGGTCAATGACCGCTTGACCTCCTTTGGCAGCACTTCGTTGCCCGATTCATCCTTCGCGGCGAGGTTCCAATCCGGGTGCTGCTTCTCCAGCGCGCGGTTCTCTTCGGACAGCCTCTTTTCCTTCACCGTCAGCGCCAGCACAAGCACCGATGCTGCCATAATCAGCGACACGATGATAAACAGCGGCTGATAATCCACATGTCCCGCCACCTTGCGCGACGCGGGGTACAGCACTGCCGCCAGCGCCAGATACAGAATGCCGCCGACCGCGCCCATCAGGTTGATGACGGCATTGCCGCGGCTGCGCAGGGGCTTCGGGGTCACATCCGGCATCAGCGCCACTGCCGGGGAGCGGTACACACCCATCGCAACAAGCAGCAGCGCCAGCACCGCGATGAACAGCCCCAAAATCAGCGGCGAGGGCGACGCGGCATAGGCGTTGTCCAGCACGGGCAGCAGGTTCATCAGTACGACCGCCGCCGCTGTGCCGCCGATGATGTAGGGCATCCGGCGGCCAATGCGCGTGTTCGTCTTATCCGACAGAGCGCCGAAGAGCGGCAGCAGGAACAGCGCCAGCACATTATCCGCCGCCATGACCGCGCCCGCAATCGTCTCGTTCAGGTGGAAAGTATCCGTCAGAATCAGCGTCATCACGCTGTCATACATCTGCCAGAAAATGCAGATGGACAAGAACGCCAGACCGACCAGCATGGTACGCTTGGTGTTGAGCTTCACGGCAAATTTCGCCCCTTTATTGAATAATCCGTTCCAGTTTATCACGTTTTGCGCCGAATGTCCATGCGTTCACACAGATTTCGTTCTTCCTTTGCGGAATTCTTACGTTTGCGCATTTTTTCCTTTACGAAACCGATTTTCCGTTGTATAATAAGAAATGGTACTCGATAAAGAGGAGGCGAACGGAGCATGGAGACGGGCAAACGATGCCTGATTGTCGTGGACTACCAGAAGGACTTTGTGGACGGTTCTCTCGGCTTTGAGAAGGCAGTCACGCTTGACCACGGGATTGCTGAGAAAATCCGCCTGTATCACAGCCGCGGCGACGACGTGATGTTCACGCTGGATACGCACAATGATGACTACCCGACCACGCAGGAGGGGAAAAATCTCCCCGTGCCGCACTGCATCGCCGGAACGCCTGGACACCGCCTGTTCGGGGAAACAGCGGCGTGCCGCCAAAAGCAGGACATGGTGTTCTTCAAGCCGTCTTTCGGCTCAATGGAGATGCTCTGCTACCTGCGCACGCACCCGTATCAGGAAATCGAGCTGGTCGGCGTGGTAACGAACATCTGCGTGATTTCAAACGCCGTGCTGTGCAAGGCAGCGCTGCCGGAAGCGCGCGTGTCCGTGGATGCGTCGCTTTGCGCATCCAATGATGAGGCGATGCACGAAAAGGCGCTCGATGTGATGCGCGGACTGCAAATCAATGTGACAAATTTCGACAAATAAGATAGAACAGGATGGGCAAAGCAATGGCAAATCGACCGCAGGAAAACCCGACGATGCTCTGTGATTTCTATGAACTCACGATGGGCAACGGCTACTACCGCAACGGTTTCTACAAGCGCAATGTGTATTTCGACGTGTTCTTCCGCAACGTGCCTGACGGCGGCGGCTTCGCGATTGCCGCGGGGCTGGAGCAGATTGTCGAATACATCCAGCAGCTGCATTTCTCCGATGATGATATTGCCTATCTGCGCGGCAAGGGAATTTTCGACGAGGGCTTCCTCACCTACCTGAAGAACTTCAAGTTCCACGGCGATATTTACGCCGTCCCGGAAGGCACGCCCGTGTTCCCCGGCGAACCGCTGCTGACCGTCCGTGCACCCGCGATTGAGGCGCAGCTGATTGAGACGTATCTGCTGCTGGAGATTAACCACCAGTCGCTGATTGCAACGAAGGCGAACCGCATCGTCCGCGCGGCGCAGGGACGCGCTGTGCTGGAATTCGGCTCCCGTCGCGCACAGGGCGCGGACGGCGCGGTCATCGGCGCGCGCGCGGCGTACATCGGCGGCGTGGCAGGCACGGCGTGCACGCTGACGGACGTGCTCTACGGCGTTCCGGCGGGCGGCACGATGGCGCACTCGTGGGTGCAGATGTTCCCGACGGAATACGACGCTTTCAAGACCTACTGCGAGCTGTACCCCGACAACGCGACGCTGCTGGTTGACACCTACAACACGCTCAAATCCGGCGTACCGAACGCTATCCGCGCGTTCAAGGAGATTCTGCTGCCGCGCGGCATCACCAATTTCGCCATCCGTCTGGACTCCGGCGACATTTCGTATTTGTCCAAGAAGGCGCGCAAAATGCTCGACGAGGCGGGTCTGCCGAACTGCAAGATTACCGCGTCGAACTCGCTGGACGAATACCTCATCCGCGACCTGATGATGCAGGGCGCGCAGGTGGACACCTTCGGCGTGGGCGAACGGCTGATTACGAGCAAATCGAACCCCGTTTTCGGCGGCGTGTACAAACTGGCGGCGATTGAGGATGACGAGGGCAACATCATCCCGAAAATCAAGGTCAGCGAGAACACAGCAAAGATTACCAACCCGCACTTCAAGCGCCTGTACCGCCTCTACGACCGCGAAAGCGGCAAGGCGATTGCCGACGAGCTGACCCTGCGCGACGAGGTCATTGACCCGACGAAGCCGCACGTCATCTTCGACCCGAACGCGACGTGGAAGACCAAGGAACTGACCGATTTCACCGTGCGCGAACTGCAGGTGCCGATTTTCCAGAACGGCGAACTCGTCTACGAGCTGCCCGAACTGAACGACATCAAGGCATACTGCCGCCAGCAGATTCACACGCTGTGGGACGAAGTGAAGCGCTTCGAGAACCCCCACACCTACTACGTTGACCTCTCCCAGAAGCTTTGGGACGTCAAGCGCGGACTGCTGGAAGCCGCAAAATGCTGATTTTCCCCTTCGTATCGCGATAAGGAGGCGTTTTCCATGCGCGTAGAGCAGCAGAATCACCGGCTCATCATCCACGATGGCAGAAGCGAATGCTGGATTGACCCTTGGGGCAAGGACAGCCTGCGCGTGCGCATGAGCGCCGAGCCGGGCATGGACGACCACGACTGGGCACTGACCGAACCGGTTGAAGCGACGGACGTCGTCATCCGCAGCGAAGTCATCGACACGACCGATCCGTGGTACAAAGGCAAGGAGTGGGCGAAGTACCACCAAACCGGCACGGAATGGACGCTGACGAACGGCAAAATCACCGCGAAAATCTCCACCGAGGGGTGGATTACGTTCCTGAACCAGCGCGGTGAGGTGCTGACGGCGGAATATTGGCGCAACCGTGACCGCATCAACCGCTACTGCGTCCCGCTGCGCGTTCCGGCGCGTGAACTCAAGCCCATCCCCGGCGGCACGGATTTCTCCCTCACCGCACGCTTCGAGGCGTATGACGACGAGATGATTTTCGGCATGGGGCAGTATCAGGATCGCCATTTGAACAAGAAAGGCTCTGTGCTGGAGCTGGCGCACCGCAATTCGCAATCAAGCGTGCCGTTCTTCGTGTCCAGCCGCGGCTACGGCTTCCTGTGGAACAATCCGGCAATCGGCACGGCGGCGTTCGGCACGAATGTGACGGAGTGGTCGGCAAAATCCACCAAAAAGCTGGATTATTTCATCACGGCGGGCGACACCCCGGCGGACATCGAAGCGAACTACACCGCCGCAACCGGGCGCACCCCTATGATGCCCGAATACGGCATGGGCTACTGGCAGTGCAAGCTACGCTACCGGACGCAGGAGGAACTGCTGTCTGTCGCACGCGAAATGAAGCGCCGCGGGCTGCCGCTGGACGCCATCGTCGTCGACTTCTTTCACTGGACGCGGCAAGGTGATTTCCGCTTTGAGCCGCGGGACTGGCCGAATCCGCAGGCGATGGTGGATGAGCTGAAAGCAATGGGCGTGGAGACGGTTGTATCCGTCTGGCCGACCATCGACGAAAAGAGCGTTAACTTCGGCGAAATGGCAGAGCGCGGCTTGCTGGTGACGGCTGACCGCGGCAACGCGATTGTCATGACGTGGATGGGCAACACATTCTTCTTCGACGCGACGAACCCGGAAGCGCAGGCATTCGTCTGGGAGCAGTGCAAGAAGAACTACTACCAGTATGGCATCCGCTGCTTCTGGCTGGACGAGTCCGAGCCGGAATACGGGCCGTATGACTTTGACAACTACCGCTATTACGCCGGCCCTGCCCTGCAGTGCACGAACACCTACCCCGTCGGCTACGCAAAGTGCTTCTACGATGGATTGCGCAGGGCGGGCGAAACGGAGATTCTGTCGCTTGTGCGCTGTGCATGGGCGGGCAGCCAGAAATACGCCGTTCTCACTTGGTCGGGCGATATTTCCTCCACCTTCCGCGCGATGCGGGAGCAGCTGCAAGCGGGTCTGAGCATGGGCATGGCAGGCATTCCGTGGTGGACGAGCGACATTGGCGGCTTCCTCGGCGGTCAGGTGGATGACCCGGCGTTCCGCGAACTGCTGGTGCGCTGGTTCCAGTGGGCGTGCTTCTGCCCGGTATTCCGGATGCACGGTGAGCGCAGCCCGTGGTATGAGCGCAATCAGGAGTACATCGGCGATGTGCGCCAGCTGACAAGCGGTCAGGACAACGAAGTTTGGTCGTTTGGCGACGAGGTGTATGAGATTCTGCGGAAGTACCTGTTCGTGCGTGAGCGGATGCGCCCGTACATCCGCGAGGTGATGCGCGCCGCCCACGAACACGGCGACCCGGTCATGCGTCCCCTGTTCTACGGCTTCCCGGCGGATAAAGCCGCGTGGTCTGTGGAGGATGCGTACCTCTTCGGCGCAGACGTGCTGGCTGCCCCGGTGCTGGAAGCGGGCGCAAGGGTGCGCGACGTGTATCTGCCCGCAGGGTCTGACTGGGTGGACGCCACGACGGGTGCGGAATACACCGGCGGACAGACCGTGCGCATGAACGCGCCGCTGGACACCATGCCCGTGCTGATTCGGAAGGGCAGCGGGGTTAAGGTGTATTCGGACGACTGATTATTGATATATGAAAGCGGCGTATGTGCGGATAAATGCACATGCGCCGCTGTTTATTTGGTTGCTGCTTACGGCTGCTGCTGAATCCACTGTCTCTGCATCTCGTCGAGCTTGCTCAGCGCCTCTTCCTTCGTCAGGTCTTGGTGGAAATACGCCATCAGGACATCCGTCGCGCTCTCCTCGCCCCAGAACATGCCGGAAATAATCGCCCCGGTGTGTAGGTCAAAGTGCGGCAGCATCTCACGGTAAGCCTGCAGCTCTTCCTCCGTCACGCCCGGATTCACCAACCCGTCGGTATCCTCGAACAGCTCGAAGTTCGACTTGTCGCCAATGTCGGATTCCGCCACAGCTTCGATAAACGCGTTCGCCAGCGCCTGATGTTCGCTGTCCGCGCGGATGACAAGCATCTGCAAGTAGGTGATGATGCACGGTTCGCCCTCCGCATCGAATGCGGGCGGCAGAATGTACTGCTCGTTTTCCTCAAAGCCGATGACAACCGGTGTGAAGCCAGCATTTGTATACAGACTGCCTGACTTTTCGCCCCATGCGGCGGCATTCCACGGTTTTTTCTCCGCTTCGTTCATCTGAAAATCCGCCACGCGCAGAAAGTCCAAGCTGTCCAGCATATCCGCAAAATCTGAAGTGCTGAAATCACGGTACGTCCCCCGCGTGCCGTCCGTCTGATAGTACTCGCACAGGTACGCAATCACCAGCTCATCCAGCGTGTATTCCAGCAGCGTTTCCGGCACATTCTGGTCGGTAAAGCTGCTGTCACTGCCGACGGTGATGGACGTGTCGTACCACTTGCGCATCTGCTCGATGTACTCGCTCATCGTCGTCGGCACTTCGCCGAGGAAGCTGCCGTACATCCGCAGAAGCTCCGTGTTCACCGTGCGCGTGTTCGCAAGCACTGCGCGCGGATAGGCGTACACCTGCTGCTGATAGGTCACATAATCGCGGAAAGGCGTGTACATCTTCGCCATGTTCGCAAGCAGGGTTTCGGAGGACAGCGGCGCAATCAGCCCCTGATGCACCAAACGGTCTAAATTGGTGAAATTGCTCACCGTCAGGAACACGTCAACGTTCGTGCCGTTTTCCAGCGCATCGTCCATTTGCTCGGTTGTCATAATCTCAAAGCGCACTTCCACGCCCGGATGCTGTTCGCTGAAGCGGTCAGCGGCTTTTTGCATCCACCACACATCGTGCTCTTCACAGGCGACTGTCAGGACGGTGGATTCCGGCGTTTCCGCAAAGGCGGCGTACACCGGGTTCAGCAGGATCATCACCAGCAGAATCGGCAGAAACCATCGTTTCATGTTCATTCCTCGCATTTCTCGTCGTGTCGTACTGCGCTTATGCTGCGTTCATGGGCGTGTGCAACGGATTCACCTCTTTCGGACGATGTTTGTCCAAAGCGGTTTTCACGTTTCCATTTTCACCATAACATAAGTTGTTACATTTGTCAATATTGATTGGAAAAAAACGGAAATTTATTCTTTCCACCGATACACTCTCTTCCGCCCCGCCGCGTCCACCGTCGATACGGCGATGTCCCCGCACCCTTCCGGCAGGACGCAGAACCACGGCAGTTCCGGCTGTTTCCGGCTTCGGCGGAAGCGCTGCATCACTTGCAGCCCCTCCGGCGTGATTTTGCCCACGCTCCAGCTTTCCAGCGTGTCCAGCTGCTGCTCGGTCTTCGGGAAGGATGGGTGCGCGGCGTGGAAGCCCGTCAAAAGCAGCATCCCGCCGTGGCCGTTGTACTCCCCTTCCAGCGGCGTTTCGTCCATCGTGCAGGGGCAGTCAATCGTCAGGTCGCTGCACTCCAAGCGGCTCGCTGTGGTCAGAATCGCCTCCGGGCTTTTGTCCACGCCGACAAAGCGGCAGCCCAGCGACTGCGCGGCTTCCATCGCCGTGCCGCTGCCGCAGCACAAATCCGCCACCATGTCCCCTTCACGCACGACGGGCAGCAGCAGGCGCTCCAGCAGCTTCAGCGGCTTCTGCGTCGGATAACCCGTGCGCTCCGGGTCTTTCTGCTGCAAGTGGCTGATGTCGCTCCACACGTCGCCCGGATATACCGGCGCATCGTCGTAGTAGCGGTAGACCTTGCCGCCGGTGGTGATTTGGCTGTAACTCCGCCCGTTCTCGTCCACGCAGCGGCGCATGTGGTTCTTGCGGTGCTCCGCGCGCGCCAGCGGAACGCGCCGCAAGTCGAAGTGGTAGTCCTTCGAGCGCGCGTAAAGCAGGATGGTATCATGCTTGCGGCTGAAGTATTTCTTCGCGCGCCCGCCGCTCTCGTAGCTCCAGACGATTTCGTTCAGGAACATATCCTCCCCGAAGATCTCGTCGCACAGCAAGCGGGCATACGCGCTCGTCCGCCAGTCCAGATGCAGATACAGTACGCCCGTGGGCAGCAAGAGGTCTTTCGCGCGTTCAATCAGCGAGCGCAGCAGTTCCAGATATTCCTTCGTGTCGGCAAAGCGGTCGATATACGCCGGATATTCGGGCATCGGGCGACCCGTTTTCCAGCCGGACGTACCGAAGCGGCGGCGGCGCGTGAACGTCTCCCCCGTCATAAACGGCGGATCAATATACACCGCCTGCACCTGCCCCGCCAGCGCTGACAGCGCGGGCTGCTGCTGGTAAACATCCCCGCACAGGAGCAGATTTTGCCCCGACCCGGTGATTTCCCGCGAGATTTCTACCGCCTCAAACATGTTCCTTCCTCCCGCGATACTGCGCCCGAAGCGCCTTTAATTCGTCCTGCATGTCCGTCAAACGCCGCAAATGCGCCGCCTGCTGATCGTCCTGCGCAAGCAGATTCGCCGCCTGACGCACTGCCGCGACAAAATCCTGCGAAAGGGCGCTTTTCCCCTGCCGTGCCAGCGGACAGACCGATTGCGCAGCCGCATCCGTCGCGATTTTCACGCCATCAGGGCGCAGGAGCATCACCAGCGGAAACATTCGGCACGCCAGCGGACGATTCGCGCGGCTGCAGCGCCCCTCGCAGACGAGAATCGTCCCGTGCGGCGAATCCTCGAGCGTAAAGCCTTTTTCGCCGCGATACATTTCCGCCTCGCCCGGAAACAGCAGCATCCCCGTCTCCTCGCCGGGATGCGTTTGGCAGCACGCGCCGCCGCATACCAGCCCACAGTCCGTTTGCAGCGGGGTAATTTCTTCCAGCAGCTTTCGCGCCGCCACGAGCGATTCGGGAAGCATTCTCTCATCCTCCTGATGATTCTTGTTCTTATTTTACAACATTCTTCCCATTCTGCATAGCCCCCTGCAAACTTTTATCCCCCAAAAAGACAAAATGCCCGCTGATTTTCACCAGCGGACACCGTGGATTTTGCAATTACGCTTCCGGCGTTGCCACAAGGAAGCAGTAGTCATTCAGTTCTCCAGACTCTTCGGAGAAGAAGTTGTAGAACGTGAAGTTGTACAGGAAGCGCTCGGCGGCATACACGCCATAGCCATCCTGATTGTGGTCGGTGGTGTCGTAGGGGTCGGCGACGATAATCACGTCATCCTGCGTGGTTTCCGTGCCCATCGTGTCGTAGCCGATGATGACCTGCCAGTGGCCGCCCCAGTCGTTCCATCCAATCATGATGGGGTTGCCCGCCGCCAGCTGCTGCTGGATGTACTCGAAGGTGAAAATATCCGCAACTTCCTCGCCCGCGTCGATGGCGGAGTAGCAGTTGAAACCGCCCACGCCGTTAAAGATATCCACCATTTGGCTCATGCTGGTCGCGCCGGGCTTGTCGCCAATCGTGCCGCGCAGCTGCGCCAAGGTCTGCTCGTTGTAGTCGCCGAGCTTGCCGTACCAGTTCATCACCATCAGGGCGCTGACAACGCCGCAAGACCATTCGCTCGTCTGCTGCATGGTCTGGAAATGCGGCAGGATGGTCAGCGTGTCGGTCGAGGTCATGTTGTAGAAGTCCAGACGGCTGAAGTACGGGCTGTCCACATGGTCGCCCGCGCGTTCAACGCTGTCCGCGCCGTCTTCCGGGCTGAGATCCACCGCGTAGGGAATCTTCATCTCGTCGGAGTAGTTGCCGTGCGTTTCGTCCGCCAGCGCCGCGACGCTCAGGAGCATCGCCAGAGACAGGAGCAGGGAAAGGAACTTCTTCATGGGGGTCGTCCTCCTAATAAGTATTTCGTCGCAGGCTGGCTGGGTAAAGTAATGACAAAAATGGGTACGAAAAAAGGTGATGTTTGCACAGCACACACCACCCCGAAAGCATCTTTTCAGAAAGCGTTCGGAGATAAGGATAGGTTGTCAGAGTCAGCAGCAATTCCTTGCGGGACTGCCTCAAGTAAAGACTTACTTTTACTACTCTTATTGACCATTTCACAAGTTGCTGCGCGTCGTGACGCACAAGGGAAACCCGGTGAAACTGAGCTTTGAACTCATACGGCTTCCAAATGGAGCGAACCCGCATGGGGAAACCGTATAATCAATGAGATGCAGCGAAAGCTGCGTGCGAGTTTATACCCCGCATCGGCATTTGACCCGGCTGTCCGTTCGGCCTTGCGCCCCTTGCGGGACGGGTCAGTGTCTTTTACCCAGAATGACTCTAACTCATTCCTTATCCGCGACGGGGTCGATTATACCGAAAGTTCCCCCGCTTGTCAATACTTCCCGAAATATTTTTGTCGTTATTTGAACGTAATCGTCGCGGTGAGGATTTCCTTCTGCCACTGCGTCGCCTTGCCATCCTTGCCAAACGCGCCGACGCGGCATTCCAGCTGCACTTCGCAGGATTTCAGATGGCTAACATCCGCCTCGCTCAAATCCACCTGAAAGCCTGCCGACACCGTGCCGTCCGGATTCTGCGTCAGGAAGGCACCGATAAGCGGTGTGTCCGTTGTCTGACCGTTGACTTTCAGGAATTGCAGGGTTGGCGCAGCTTCCATGCCAATAGGCACGAGCGTCTTGCCGTTCTGCTCCGCCCATTCCGCCCACGAAATGCCGCTGGGGTCGAGTTTTGCGTCGACTGGGGTCGTTAAACGCACTTCATGCTCCATGTCAGCTTCCACCGCGACCAGCTGCACACTTTCATCCGCGGAAATGACGGCAGACGCGAACAGCTGCCCGGTCTCCGGGGAGTAGATGCCATCCTGCACCGTGAAGGTCACGCCGCCGATGGTCAGGCTGTCGCCCGAAGTACCTGCCTCGCCCGTCAGCAGGCCCAAGCGGTCATCCGCTTCGTTCTCGATGGGATGCCCCGCGTTCCAGACCAGTTCCGTGTGCGTGACGACCGCTGCATACGCCGTCGTCAGCACCAGCACAAGCGCCGCCGCCAGCACCATCGCGCGCCGCGGGAACGCCACATGCCGGCTCTCCTCGCCCTTGGGAAGCGACGCCGCAACCCGCTGCCGGAAGCTATCCGGCGTGTCGCCATAGGCGCGCTGCCATTTTTCCTGCTTCGTTTTATTCATCTTCCACCAGCTCCTTCAACTCGTCGGACTGCCGCAGCTTCTCTCTGCCGCGGTGCAGTCGGCTCTTGACTGCGCTCTCCCGTATGCGCAGCGTGCGGGCAATGGTGCGAATGTCCATGCCCTCCATGTAGTGCAGGACAATCGGCAGGCGCAGTGTGTCCGGCAGCGCGGTCAGGGCGCGGCACAGCATTTCGTCCGCATTCTGTGCTTCCCATTGCGCCGGCTGATTTTCCCCGACTTCTGCCATCGGGATGATTCGGCGGCTTCGGCGCATGATGGCATAGCACTCATTGATGAGGATGCGCGTCAGCCACGTTTCCATGTACTGCTCCTGCCGCAGCAGGAGACGCCCGCGCCACGCTTTTTCCAGCGCGGACTGCACGGCATCTTCGCGGTCAGCCTCGCAGCGCAGCAGCGTGCAGGAAACGCGGTAGAGCCTGTCCTCCATCGCCAGCACGCGCTGGGTGAATTCCGTCTGTGTCACTGCGCTTTCCCTCCTTTCCGCCTGTTAGATGGGGAAGAACGCAAAAAGTTGCGGGGGAAGATGAATTTTTTTCTTGCTGATGGGCAGCGCCCCTTGGGTTCCCCCAATTAACACGCGGGCACTGCATGAATGTGTCACCAACCCAATCGCGCGAAAGGGTCAAGGGAGGAACTCCCTTGCAGCGCCCCTTGGGTTCCCAAAAAACAAAACAGGGCGGAGGATTGCTCCTTCCGCCTGTCCGCGTTTAGTGCGGGAAGTCAAGATGGAAAATGTGAATTACGCCTCAAAAAACGGCAGCACTGCCGCCGATGCCGCTTCTTCATCCGCGCCATCGCAGACGAGGAACATCTCATTCTGCTCGTCCGCATCCAGCGACAGCAGCCCCAGCATCGACTTGGCATTGACAACCTTCTGATGGCGGCGGATCATCACGCGCGCGTCAAAGCGGCTGGCGGTTTGCACCACCTGCGCGGCAAGGGTACGGTTCAGCGGCTGATGATTCGGAAAGGTAATCGGCTTGACAATCATGAATATAGCCTCCTTGATTCGGCTTTTGCTTCGCCTTTAGTGTATCACAACATGGCGAATAATGCAAGAATCGCACATAAAAAGTACATTCCCGTTATTTGTCCGGCTTCTGTTCGGCGGCTTCCTTGCGGTCGGCTTCCTCCGCCTGCTGAATCAGCAGCATCAGGCGGCGCATCCGGTGGTTGACGGCGGATTTGGACAGCGGCGGATCAAGCTGCGCACCAAGTTCGGTCAGCGACAAATCGACATTCTCCAGCCGAAGCCGCGCGATTTCCTGCAAGGCGGGCGGAAGCTCCCGCAAGCCGTGCGCAATCGTATACCAGCGAATCGCGCTGACCTGCTGCTGCGCGGCGTTAAGCATCTTCTCCGAATTATGCTCGTCGCAATTGATGGCACGGTTTGCCGCCCCGCGCGCCTGCTTGCGGATGCGCACATCCTCCAGCGCAAACACGCTGCCCGACGCGCCCATCAGCGCCAGACAGTCCGAAATCTGCTGCGCCCCCTTCAAATACAGCACGGTCTGCCCCTTGCGCTGGAACGTGTGCACGGGCAGCTCCGCCTTCTCCAGCACGCGCGTCAGCTCGCGCACAAGCCCTGGTTCGCTCGCGGTAATCTCAAAGTGATAGTCCTTGTCGGGCGATGTCATTGTCCCCGCGCCGAGGAACGCCGCCCGCAGGTACGCCCGGCGGCAGCACTGGCGCGTCAGGTGATGACGCACAATCGTCCGCCGGTACGACACCACGCCATTTTCGTCCTTATCAATCAGGTGGAGTGCCAGCATCAGCCGCTGCGAGTCTTCATCGCCGATGGTCAGCACGCAGGTGCGCCGTCCGCCCAATCGCGCGTGCTGGACGTAGTGCAGGCGCGGCGTAATCGCCATGCGCGCGGTCAGCAGGCGGAAAATCCGCCGCGCCAGCGCCGTGTTCTCCACGCGATACTGCACCTGCACGCGCCCGCCGCCGTGGAACGTCAGTGACCCGCTGGTGCGGTAGAGCGCCGCCAGTTCGCTGAGCATACAGCAGTTCTTCCCCAGTTCCAGTCGGCAGAGTTCATCCTTGACCGTGGCAGAAAACGACATTTACTGCACCTCCGGCCTTTCCTTCCAGTGCGCCTGCTCCAGCTCCAAGTCGCGATGGGTAACGCTGATGGCATAGCCCTGCTCACGCAAAAACGCCGCAAGCGCCTCGCAGATGGCAACGCTGCGGTGTGCGCCGCCCGTGCAGCCAATGGCAATCGACAAGCGGTGCTTGCCCTCCTCTTGATAGTGTGGAATCAGGAACGTCAGCAGGCTTTGCATTTTCGTCATGAACTCCTGCGTCACGGGGTGACCCAGCACGAAGTCGCGCACATCCGCATCCAGCCCGGTATGCCGCCCCAGCCCCGGAATGTAGAACGGGTTTGGCAGGAAGCGCACATCAAACACAAGATCCGCCTGCATGGGCAGCCCGCGTTTATAGCCGAAGGAGTTCATCTCAATGTGCATGGCGTCAGGCTGACTGTCGCCGCTTAAAATCATTTCGAGCTTCTGGCGCAATTGCCGCGGCTTCAAAATGGAGGTGTCAATGATGTAATTCGCTGTTTCACGCAGGGGCTGCATGATAGCGCGTTCCTTGCCAATCGCCTGAATCAGCGACACATTCTCCCCCGCCAGCGGATGGTCACGGCGCGTCTCCTTATAGCGGCTGACGAGCACGTCATCCGACGCTTCAAGGTAGAGCGTTTCGATTTGATAGCCGACCTGCCGGCTCTCGGCAATCAGGTCGCTGACCGATTTTGCATCGAAGAACTCGCCGCTGCGCACGTCCACCGCCATCGCAACGAGGGGGCGATGGAGCGCCGATTTCTCGATGGCTTCCATCATGCGGAACATCATATTCGGCGGCAGATTATCCACGCAGAATGCGCCCATATCTTCCAAATAGCGGTTGACGGACGTTTTGCCCGCGCCGCTTAGACCTGTCACCACGAGAAAACGCATGATAAAACTCCTCCTTTGTTGCGATCGGCGCGGAATGCACGCATAGCTGCTGTTCTTTCAGAATAATGATAATTTCCCTGATTTTTCCGTTGCAGGAAACATCCTTGTTCCCCTTACACCTGCTCCACAGGTGCATCTTCGCCAAGAATCTTGATTTCAGGCTCCAGTTTGATGCCCTTCTGCCGATAGACGACACGCTGGACGTGCGCCATCAAGGCAAGGAAATCTTCGGCAGTGCCGCCGCGGTTGATAAGGAAACCGGCGTGCTTTTCGCTCACCTGTGCGCCGCCGATGCGCGCACCCTTCAGGCCGCACTCATCAATCAGCTGCGCGGCGAATGCGCCTTCCGGGCGCTTGAACGTGCTGCCCGCGCTGAAGAAGGTCAGCGGCTGCTTTTCGGCGCGGCGGCGGTTGAAGTCCACCATTTCCGCGAGCAGTTCTTCGCGCTGACCCGGCGGCAGCTGGACGGTGACGTGCGTAATAATCTTGTTTTCCTTCATCAGGCGCGAAAAACGGTAGCCGAAATGCAGGTCAGGGCGGCTGTAACGGAACGGTTCGCCCGCCATGTTGTAGCCCTCAACCAGCGTCACCACTTGACTCATTTCGCCGCCGTACGCGCCCGCGTTCATGTACAGACCGCCGCCAATCGTCCCCGGAATGCCGCTGGCGAAGGTCAATCCGCCAAGGTCGCAGTCCGCCGCCGCCATTGACAAGCTCGACATCATCGTGCCCGCCTGTGCGCGAATGCGGTCGCCGTTCACTTCCACACCGCGCAAATTGCGGCAAATGCGAATCACCAGTCCGCGGATACCGCCGCTGCGCACGAGCAGATTGCTGCCATTGCCGATGACCGTAACCGGCACGTCCAGTTCCCTCGCGGTCTCAATCAGCAGCGGAATCTGCGCTGGGTCGTCCGGATTTGCCATCAAATCCGCCGGGCCGCCCAAATGCAGCGTCGTATAACGCGCCATATCCGCATTTTCTTCCAACTGGAGGGTGGGCGCGGCGTTTTTCAGCCGGAGCGTCAATTCACGCAGAGTGCTTTCACGCATGTGCATTCCTCCCCTTTCCTATTTTACACGATATTTTCTCTCTTCACAAGATGGAACGTCACTTTCTCCTGTGATTTCTATGCGATTTCGCCGGTGAATATGCTCATCCGCAAAAAAGGCTGCGTCCACGTTCCTGTGGAACACAGCCGGAAAGTATTAGACTTCCATCGCCTCAAAGCGCCGACACCATGTGTATTTGCTGATAGCGCTCGACAGCGCGTTCGGGCAGTAGTAATTCAGCAAATCGCGGATGTAGGGCGGCATCACCTGATTATACTTGACCTCCAGAATGATGTCGTTGTTATCAAACGGCGGCACGGTCGCCACGGCCGGGTTGAACAGGTCGATGCTGTTCATGCCGGAGCGAAGCTGCTTATCAAACGTGATGCGCACCTCTTCCGCCGGATGCAGATACGCCTCGCGCACATAGTCAACAATGACGACCGGGCGCAGGAGCTTGCACGTCATTTCGCGATAGAGGTCGGACAGCAGGCCATAGCGCGTCTGTTCCAACCCAGTCGGATCGCAGGCAATAATTTGCTCCGCCAAATCGCGCGGAATACCCAGACTGCGCTTGGAAATCAGGCTGCCGACTTTCGTCTTGCACTCCAGCTTGATGTTCGTATCGCGCATGTTATAGATGCGGATGCGATACTTGTCGCGGTTCTGGTCGCCGTCCATCTTGTCGAAGTAGGCGTCATTGAAGATGGTATCGAAGTATAGCGAACGAATGTGATATTCGTTGTTGACATCACCGTTCGGGTCGCGCCACAGCACACGGTCAAGCTGGCGCGACAGTACCTGATACTGCATCTCGTTGATGAAAAATTTCAGCTCATGCCGAAGAGGGATATTGCGAGCCATAGCTTTCGCCCCCTTCTGATGGTTAAGTCCCTGCTTCCGTCTGGCACGCCACGAGCGTCGCGTCATGCACGCCCTCGATGCCCAGCATCAGCGCCACCAAATCCTGCTTGTTGTCCAGCCGAACCTCCCACGTCATTTCCGCGCCGGAGCGGGTCATCGTCTTGGAGCGCAGGCGGCGGTTCTTCACGCTGCGGCGCATCATCTGGTCAACGTCGTATTCCGCCTCTTCATCATAGTGAACAACGAGCAGGTAGGAGTTCGGCGTCGTGAAATGCACGAAAGTGAGCAGGAAGATAATCGCGGCAATCGCCGCCGCGACGACGAGCGCAATCGCATAGAGCTTTGCGCCGAGGAGGATGCCCATCGTCAGCGCCCAGAACATGTAGGCGGTGTCCATCGGGTCTTTGACCGCCGTGCGGAAGCGGACAATCGACAGCGCGCCCACCATGCCCATCGACAGCGCGACGTTGGACGAAATGCACATGACGACCGGGGTCGTAATGAGCGTCAGCATCGCCAGCGTCATGGCGAACGACGGGCTGTACAGCACACCGCGGAAGCACCGCTTGTACACAAACGCAATCAGCAGACCGACGAGCAGCCCCAGCACCAGACCCAGCACAATTTCAAACGGCGCAATCGCGCTGAACTGATCCGACAATGCACTCCTAAGCTGCTCCATAATGCCATTGGACGTAGATGTCACGTTGAGGGTTCCCATCCGTTTTTTCCTCCTATCAATACCGTTTTTTCATTATATCATGTTTTTAAGGGAGACGCAAGGGGGAGACTTCGTCTCGTCTCATCGCCCCTTGACCCCACCAGAGGCGCTGCCTCTGGACGCTGCAAGGGACTTCGTCCCTTGACCCTTTCGCGCGATTCAGTTGGTGACACTTTCAGGCAGTATGCGCGTGTTTATCCGGGAATGGATTAGCACAACTATGGATAACCCCAAAAGTTGCGGTGCCGAAGGGGTTGAGGGGGCGATCGGAAAGCCCCCTCCTCGCGCCCTCAGGCGCGAAACCCCTGCGGATTAGAGCACCGCATCATCCGGATAATCCGGCTGCGGGCCGAACAGCTCCTCCATCTCCGTCTTTGTCAGCTTGAACTCATCCTTGATGAAATCCCACAGGCGATGCGGGCGCACCTTCAAGGTGTTGTACAGTCGATTCACGCGGCTCTCCCAGTAGGTGTACGCGCCGTCAATCGTCGTCGGCACTTCGCTGGTCACCGCCTTGTCGTTCAGCTCGCCCCAGCGTTCCCAGTGGTTCTTCATCTCCGGCTGAATTTCCGCCAGCACGCCGTCCAGCACCTGCGTCATGTACTCCGTCGTGAACGTCTTGTACACATCCGCCAGCTTTTCGAGGAACTTGCGCTTGTAGTCGGGATGTTCCAGCAATTTCAGGAAAATCGTGTTGTCGATTTTCTGTTCGCCCATGCCCTTGACCTTTAGGTAGCTCCACGGGCTGTTGAACTTGGAGCTGTACAGCCCGTAGTCCGCATCATACCAAATCCACTTCCACTTGCTGCCTTCCTGATGCAGACGGTAGTAGCGGATGTTGCCGATGTCGGAGTTGCCCACGAACATTTCCAGCGCCATGTATTCAAACAAGTTGTCCACATCCACGTTGTCAAGGATGTACTGCAAATCATCCGGATTTGTCGCTGGGCTGCCCGCCTTGATTTTCTTCAGCATCGCGCGGTATGCCTTGTTCGAGCCGAAGTTGACCGAGCCGTTTGCTTCGAGGATGTCCATTTCATCCGCCTGATCAAGCGAAAGCCCCTCAAACTGCGCAATGAAGAAGCGGTCAACACGTTCTCGCAGGTTCATATGACCCCAGTACTGTCCATTGAGGAAAACCGTTACGGGCTTCCACGCCTGATGAATCACCTGCGTTCCATACGCGTCAAGCAGGCGCGACTGGAAACCGTCCAGCAGGCGCGTGGACATGGCGTCGTTGCCGGAATTGCGCAGGACGAGCGACTTATACTCCGTGTAGGGGCGGTCATCGAAGAGTGCGGCGGCGAACGTCTTGCTGCCGTAGAGCGACTTGGCGCGCAGCTTCATGGATTTCTGCGGCATATCCAGCGAGTAGTTGCCAATGAGACCGATGGCGACGCCTTGGCTGATCAGCTGCGTGCCGTCTACGTCGTAATACTCCATGTAGCCTTCGCGCGGCGTTTTGCCGTACTTCCGATAGATGGTGTTCTTAAAGGGAATGCCGCCGGACTTGTCGATGTTCGGGCCTGCCGCAAGCATACCGTTCTCTTCATTCCATAATTCATCCGGGTCAACGGTGATGCAGACAATCGGCGTTGTGTAGTACGTTTCCATCAGATACGTCCCGGTCGTCACAGTACTCGCCTTATACAGCGGGTTCGCCGGGAACGCGCGGGCGCGGAGCGTCGTGGTGTGGGTAAAGGTGATATCCTGCCCCGTGTACAGGTAGCCCTTGTCCTGCGTGGGGGTAGAACCGTCGGTGGTATAGTAGACAGTTGTGTTCGCGGGAATCGTGAAGCCCGCCGTGACCGTTCCGTAGTGCTTGCCGGGCTGGAGGGTCAGTTCCGGCGCATCGGCATAGCCCAGGAACGTGTCATTGCCGTTCTGCGCGCCCGCGGTGACCGTGTTGTAATAAAAAAAGCCCTCGCGCCCGATGCTCCGGCCGTAGGACACATTTGTTGGAATCTCCGGCAGCACCACTTTGTCCAGTATTTTTCCCGTCGGATCCGCCAGCACCAACACCTCGCCGCCGCTCTTTCTCAGCTTGAAGGAGGTGTGCAGTTCGCCAGCGTTGCTCAGGGCCGTATCGCCGTCGCACCAGATGACCTTGTATTCACCCGGATTGATGGTCGTTCCCTGTGGAAACTGCCATTTTCGTGCGCGTCCAATATTGTCGGACAGGCCGTAGCCGGACAAATCGACCGCCTGATTGGAGGAATTGTAGATTTCCACCCAGTCGGTGTATCCGCCGGAGGGCGCCTTGACCGCCGTATCATTGGATGCCATAACTTCTGTTACATACACGCCTGTTGGGTTGAGGGAGCGGAGGATGGAATCCATCCTGCTCGCTCCCTCCTGCGTATTCGGCAGACCGGGCGTCGGGTTCTGCGTGATGATGAACACGCCGTTTTCGTTGCGCGCGTAGGATGCATCCTTCGGCACGTTATCCAGCGTCACGCGGTCAACAAGCCGTCCGCGGCTGTCCGACAGCACCACATTATCATGCTCCGCGCTGAGGCGGAAGTTCGCGTGCGGCACGGCATTCGGGTCGGTGTTGGGCGTTTCATCGCCGTTGCAGTAGACCAGATAGTACCCGTGCGGCTGAATCGTCGCGCCTTCCGGGAAGCGCCACTGAAGCGGCTTGCTTTCGTTGTCGCTCAGCGCGTAATTATCCAGCGAAATGACCTGATTGGTCGTGTTGTACAATTCCACCCAGTCGCAGACGTTGCCGCTTGCATCGGTGTAGCCGGTCAGCGGATCCGGGCAGACCTCATTGATGATGACCGCGCCGTCGGTTACCAGCGTCGCCGCGCGGTATTCCTGATGACCGCTCGTCGTGTTCTCGTAGCCGGGGCTGTACTCGTTTGTTGTGCCCCAGCTGCCATCCGGCAGGCGCGCATAGCTCTCGTCCACCCCCAGAATCGGGGTTTTCACCGAGTCGATGAGGTAAGCGTTCGGGTCATAGATGTACAGTTCCTCGCCATTGGAGGAAATGGAGAACTTTGCGTGCATCGGCTTTCCCGCAATCGCCTGATTTTTCTTGTCGCACAGCACAATCACGCGCTCACCCGCCGCCAGCTCCATATCCGGGAACAGGAACTTAATCGACGTGCCCTTGTTGGAAAGACCGACGTCCTTGAGGTTGATGGCGTGGTCGGAGCTGTTCCAGATTTCCAGCCAGTCGGGGTAATTGCCGTTTTCATCCGGCATCGCGGTTCTATTCGCCGCCATAACCTCGCTGAAAACCAGTCCCTCATAATCACTCAGCGCGCCGCCTGTGGAATGCACCAGATTATCCTGCGACCCTGCGGAATAATACGCCTTCTGCACCGGCTTTTTGGGGCTGACGATGACCACAATTGCCACCAGCGCAATCAGCACGGCGCAGACGAGGACATTCAGCACACGGCGTTTCTTCTTACGATATTTCACAGCGGGCGGCATCTGCTTCGGCTCTGCGCGACGCTGCCGTTTTTCGGGCTGATAAGACTGCATGGTAATCCTTTCTGCGGTCAGGAGGATATTCATCCCCGCCGCGGCGCAGGACGGTCAGGCGGATTTTCGCCATCCGTTTTCCTTTCGACAAATAGAACGATGCAGCACCGTCCTATCCTGCATTGTATCACAAAAACCTATTCCCGCGCAAGCATTATGACCATTTTGCGCGGATTTTTCATCTTTTGGTCACAATTCGGGTGATTTTTGCATCCGTCAGCGTGGGGGGCTGCCCCATAACAAGGCAATGATGGCAGGATTCACGCCCGCAAGCGTGGTTTTCCCCTGCCACGATAGAAGCCAAGCATGGGCGTGTGCACCGCAAAGGAGTGTCGGGGGCGACCGCAGACTTCGCCTGTTTTCATTGCCCCCGACTCGCCTCCACAGAGGCGAAATCCCTGCGTTTCGGGAAAAGCCACTTATAATAAGAAAGAACAGCTACTCGGTCGCGCCCATTTGGCGCGACAATATGCAAGTTGTGGGTAGAGCAGCTTGGGGGCGCGTCTGCGGACGCGCAAAGTTACTGTCAGGGACGCTTCGCTGCCTGCACCTTTGTTGACTTTTCCTTTGGAATGGTCGCCCGTGCAGCAGTTGGGGCGTTGCCCCAAACCCCACAAGGGACGCTGTCCCTTGACCCTGCAAGGGACATTGTCCCTTGACCCTTTTTCGGCTGCCCGGCTTGAGCTCTTTTCCCATGCTGTACCCTTTTGAGGCTTTTTGCCCTTTTCCCTCACTGGAACAAGGACATAATCTCCTGCGGCGAAAGTCCGCCCACCATGGATTCCCCCGGCTTAATCAGCTGGTCAAACAGCGCTTTCTTCCGCTGCCCCAGCGCAACCACCTGCTCCTCAATCGAAGCATGTGTTACCAGACGAATCACCTCCACCTTGCGCGTCTGCCCGATGCGGTATGCGCGGTCGGTTGCCTGATCTTCCGCCGCCGGATTCCACCATGGGTCGTAGTGAATCACCATGTCCGCGCCCGTCAGGTTCAGACCCGTACCGCCCGCCTTCAGCGAAATCAGGAAAATCTGCCCCTGACCCGCGTTGAACTGCTCCGCCATCTCTACGCGGCGCTGTGCGGGCGTGTCGCCATCCAGGTACATCGTTTCATAACCCGCATCATCCAGCTCGCGGCGAAGGATTTTCAGCATCGAGGTGAACGCGCTGAACAGCAGCACACGCCGCCCCTTCGCAATCGCTTCCGGCAGCATATCCAGCAGCATATCCAGCTTGCCGGATGTGCCCGTATAATCGTCCAAAACCAGCGACGGATGACAGCAGATTTCGCGCAGCTGGGTAATCGCCGCAAGCACCTCCGTGCGCCCACGCTCGAAGCCCTTTTCCTTGACGATGGAGTCCACGCGCTGACGCAGCCGCATCATCGTCGCCTCGTATACCTTCGCCTGTTCCGGACTCATCTGCGCCGTGAACACGGATTCGATCTTGTCCGGCAGTTCGGTCAGCACTTCCTTCTTCAGGCGGCGCATGAGGAACGGGCTGATGCGCCGGCGCAGATCCTCCGCGTCCGTTCCATCCTGATAGCGGCGCAGGAACGCGCTGTAACTGAGCAGATACCCCGGCAGGACGAAGTTGAAGATACTCCACAGTTCGCCCACGCCGTTTTCCAGCGGCGTACCAGTCAGGGCAAAGCGCGTCTGCGCCTGCAATTGGCGAACCGCCTGCGCGCCCTTGCTGCCCGCGTTTTTGATGTGCTGCGCTTCGTCTAAGATAGCGAAGCGGAACTCAATCGTCGTCAGCTGCTCGATGTCCTGCCGAATCAGCGGGTAGGACGTAATCAGCACATCCACGTCGTGCGCTTCCTTGACGTGGCGAATCTGGCTGGCGCGCTGTGCCGCCGAACCGCCCAGCACCATCACCGACAAATCCGGCGCAAAGCGGCCAAGTTCGCTCAGCCAGTTATATGTCAGCGTCGTCGGCGCGACAACAAGGCTAACCTGCCCTTCCTGCCGCGTCGCCATCAGCAGCGCAATCACCTGCACGGTTTTGCCCAAGCCCATGTCGTCCGCCAGCACACCGCCCATGTGCAGCCGATCAAGCGCCAGCAGCCACTGGAAGCCGCGTTCCTGATACGGGCGCAGGCTTAAGCCGTCGGGCAGCTTCACGTCCTGCACCTTGCCGGGGTCGGTCAGCAGGCGAACGGTTGCCTGCGTCTTTTCATCCACCTCGATGGGCAGTCCAAGGCTCTCCAGCAGGCTTTGCAGATAGCACGCACGGTACGCCTGCAGACGGATGGTGTCGTCTCCCATCGCGACCGACTCCGCACCCTCCGCCTGCGCCGCCTCGAAGATGGAATCCGCCAGCGGCAGCCACTCGTCCATCGCGGACAAATCAAGGAACGAGCCGTCTTTCAGGCGGAAATAGCGGCGGCGGCGCGCCAGTGCTTCCATAATTGCGAGGATTTCCTGCGCGGGTTCGTCGTCCTGGGTGAATTTCAGTTCCAGCGCCGAGCCGTTCAAGCGCATTTTGCCCGCAAATTTCGGCTTGCGCGGCGTCATGCGCTTGAAGTCGTTGGACAGGTACACTTCCGCCAGTTCCTGCAAATGCTGCAAGCCTTCGCTGACGAAGTTGAAAATGGCTTCCTGCCCCGTCAGGTACACATGCCCTTTGCTGACGATGAAGCCCGCCGCCCCCAGCGCATCCAGTACCTTGCGTTCCGCCGCCGCGTCACGCAGGAGCAGTTTTTCGCCGCGCGGGAGATTCTCCGGCAGGGGCGTTTCGTCAAACGGGTCAATGGTGCGATCGCCGTAGCGGAACTGTGCACGCGCCACCACATCGCGACCATTGGCAGAACGGTCAAGATACACACGCGCCACCAGCGGCAGTTGAATCAGCTGACGGCGCAGCTCATCGGAGATTTCCACCAGCCCGGTCAGTTTCAGGAACGGCACGAGTTCACCCATCACACGCGCCGCCTCGCGCACGGGATAGTCGAAGCTGCACTGTCCGCCCAACTGCTCCTGATACAGCACGCGCAGCACGCCGCGCTGCTGCTCCTCCACCGCCACGACGTTCTCCCCCACCAGCGCGAAGGAACAGGACGGCAGCAGCGGACGGAATTCCTTGGGGAACACGGCGACGACCGTCAAGCCGTGCAAGTCGCTGGAGACGCGGAACTGCAAGGGGATTTTCCTTGCGCGCACAGGCTTGACCGCAACCGTCTTTTCCCCGACCTTCAGGCGAAACGGCGTGTTCATCAGCTCGCGCAGGATTTCCTCCGCGAACGGCTCCGGCAGCGCCAAATCACGCTGTTCCGCGCCGCGCAGGAGCGCGCCAGCTTCCTTCTGTGCCAGACACAGCGCGCGCAGAATCTTCAAAATCCGCTCCTGCACCGTGCCGAAGCGCATCCATTCCGGGTGAAACACGAAGCCCTTGCCGTACTCCACAGGCGTCTGCGTGTCAATGGCATCAATCATCTGCGGAATCGACTTGACCACATACAGGCGTTCTTCGCCAATCAGCAGGCAAATGCGGATGCGGGGCGTAATCTGGTCGCGCACGGGTTCGAGGGTCAGGCGAACCTCCATGTGGATGGTGCCCTCCTCCGGCAGCGCGCGGTCCATTGCCGCCATCAGCTTCGGGCCGGCCGCTTCCGCCTTGCGACGCACCATATCGCCCATCGCGCCTTCATCCTGACACTTGATCATTGCCGCCACCACATGCCGGCACGCGCCGGCTTCCTCGTAAATCGGGCAGCTGCAGCGGCTTTCGCCGTCGTCGGTGAATACCACATCGTACATTTCGCCATCCGCGACCTTGCAGCTCAGGCGCTTTGCGCTCTTCTCCACAATATGCACTGCGCCGCTGTGATACAGCCGCTCACCGTAACGGGTTTCCGTTTCGCCCGCCAGAACGCGCAGGGTGTAGGGGACTTGGGTCATGCTTGAATCACACTCACACTTTCTGAAAGCCCAAAGGCAAAAAAAATCCTTCAAGCCAAAATTGCAACCCTTATTCTTTCTACGTTTTCGGCGAAATTCCTGCTTTCAGGCGGAAGGTTTTTCATCTTTTTTTGACGCTGGATGCATCCGGTTGACTTTCCGCACTTTTTTCCATCCTCGGCGTATGATGAAGGCAGAATCCTCCTGCCGTTTGTTCGGTGCTGCAATTTCCCATTTGGAAGGATGTGTTTGTGATGACTTTATCGCCCTTATCCGCCGCTATTCTCGCGACGCTGCTTATGTATCTGCTGACGGCGCTGGGTGCGGCACTCGTATTCCCGCTCCGGCGATTTCACCCAAGCGTGATGAACCTGCTGATGGCACTCGGTGCGGGCATCATGCTCGCCGCGTCGTACTTTTCGCTCCTTGCGCCCGCGCTGACGTCCGCGCATTCCCTCCGGCAAAGCCCGCTCCTGATGTGCAGCGGCGGATTTTTGCTCGGCGGGCTGCTCGTGCTGTTGGCGGATGCGCTGCTTTCACGCCGTATGCGCCGAACGCCGCTGTCCGACGTGCGCCGCAGAACCGTTCTGCTGATTGGCAGCATCACCCTGCACAACATTCCCGAAGGCTTGGCGGTCGGCTGCGCGTTCGGTGCTTTGGCGTCCCCCGGCGGAGCGGCGTGGCGCAGCGCGTGGATGCTTGCCATCGGCATTGCGCTGCAAAACTTCCCTGAAGGGGCGGCGGTCAGTCTGCCGCTCCGCCGCGACGGTTATTCCTGCCGCCGTTCGTTCTTCTTCGGACAGTTATCCGGCGCAGTCGAGCCGCTTGCGGGGATTCTGGGCGCACTGCTGGCGATTCGCGTCCGCGCCGCCCTGCCCCTGCTGCTTTCGCTCTCCGGCGGTGCCATGGTGACGGTCATCTTAGCGGAGCTTCTGCCGGAATGCCAAAAATGTCCGCGGCAGCGTCTGATGGTTCTCGCGACGCTGGCGGGCTTTGTCCTCATGATGGCACTGGATACAATGGTATAAGAGAGACCTTGGGGCGCTGCCCCAAACCCTGCCAGAGACGCTGTCTCTGGACTCTGCGAAGGGTCTTCGACCCTCTCGACACCCATTCGCGGCTGCCATGCAGTTCTCATCTTCCTGCTGTTGGGTTATTGCTGCTCGCTCTGCTTCCTCTCCACATACTCTTCCAGGCACTCCCCTGTCTCCCGCATCTCCATTGACGCATCCACCCCAACGTAGCGGAAGTGCCACGGCTCATTCGTGATGCCGGTGATGGCGGTCTTGTCCGCCGGGTAGCGCAGGATGAATCCCCACTCCCAGCAATGTTCTTCCAGCCATTTCGCCTGCTTCGTGCCGCTGAAGGACGTTCCCGGCACGGTGATGTCGAACGCCAGCCCGGTGTGATGCTCGCTGCATCCGGGGTCGGCGACGAGTTTGCGCGCCGCACTGCGCGCCTGTGCGCCAGTCATGCCCTGCTGACGATAGCTGTACACCTTGTCGTCGAACAGCTTCTGCTGATAGGCGACGCTTCGGTATCCCGCGCTGATCTGCCATGATGTCAGCCCCTCCGACTGCGCCTGCATAAGCATTGCCAGCAGCGCATCCACCGCAATCTGCTCGCCCTCGATTTCGCTGCCCTTGATGCTCACGATGCTGCTGTCACAGTAGTCGCGCATATTGACCAGCTGCTGCGGCTGATAATCATCAGGCAAAGGAGAATCCCGGTTGACCAGCAGCGGAAGCCCATCCGCCGTGAAGCCAACCGGGATTGTGTTTTCTACCTCCGCCGTCAGGATGATCATATCGTCCTCCGCGGGAGCTTCGGTGGCTTGCGCGGCTTGGGTGGGCGCGGGCGTCGGTGTGGCATACGGCTGCGCGCTGTCAGAATAGAGCAGCTCACGCGTATCTTCCCCGACGATGCCGTCCGCCGTCAGTCCATGCTGGCGCTGGAACAGCTGCACCGCCTCTTTCGTCGCCGGGCCGAACTGTCCATCGACGCTGCCGGTCAAATAGCCCAGCGCCTGCAAGCGCTCCTGCAATTGCCAGACGGCTTCCCCCTGCGCGCCGGAACGCAGCACCGGCACGGGTGTGGGCAGGGACGGGTCAATCGTGACCTGCATGACGTTGCCGTACCCCGGCACAGGCGTCGGCGTGCGGCTCTGCTCCACCTGCACATCGCCATAGAGCCGGATTTCGCGCACGGCGAACACGATGACCGCGACCGCCAGTACGGCAAGCGCAATCATGGCAATCAGCCGCTTTGTCGTCATTCCTCCGCTGGATTTCTGCTGCACGCTTGTCCCCTGCCTTTCTTCTTTCCTGACCACAGTATACGCTATTTTGGGCGTTTATGCAAGAGGGGGGCAGAAAATGGGGAGGAAGTGGTTCATGATGTATCAATACTATACTTTTATAATCAATATATTTAACATTTTATTTTCATTATGTTTGCACATTGTTCAAATATTTGTGCTACACTATACTCATATTGTTTTTTTGAACAACTGTATTGTTGCTTTCCAATTTCCAGAACGGGCAAATCCGATTGAAAGGAGGGATGCAAACCCGTTCCGCGCCGACGTCTCTGGAAATAGTATTACATCATAGAAAGGACGACACGCATGAAAAAGTTTTTTTCTTTGTTCTTGGCTGTACTGCTGATTTTCTCCTGCTGGACGGCGGCAACCGCCGAATCCACCGACGCCGTTTCCGGCGCGCCGCTGGACAACGACATTGAGATTGTCTACAAGGAGCATTTCGACGATATGGTGACGCGCTATGCGGACGAGCTGACCGAGGCTGAACTACTGGTCAGCGCCGACGTGTACGACGCCATCGGCATGATTCGCTTCGATTCCGAGGACAGTCTGGCGGCACGTCAGCGCATCTACGGCATTGCGTCGGCGGACGACCTTCATGCCATCCTGACAGGCTATTTTGACCCGAACGATGCCGCTTACACGGCGGATGCGGCGCTGGATGCGCGCTTGCAGGCGATTCTCGCGGCGTGCGGGCTGAATCCGGAGGACTACGACATCAGCGTCATTCGCAATCTGAGCGGGATGCCCGAACCCATCACGGGGACGAACTGGTACTGCACGCTCATCCGCAAGGGCGTCGAGGTAGCGGAGGACGAAACAAACCTGTATGACATGGTGATTGTGCTGTACGGCGACGAGATGACGTTGGGCGCGTTTGTGCTGAATCCGGAGGTTTAACAAGGGCTAAAAAGACGGCAGGTGTGAGAAATTCTCTGCACCTGCCGTTTATTTTTGTTTTGGGATGGTCGGTCGCGCCATTGGGTGCGACAATATGCAAGTTATGGGGAAAGCAAGTTTGGGGCGCTCCTGCGGGAGCGCAAAGTTACTGGCAGGGACGCTTCGCTGCCTGCGCCTTTGTTGGCGGCTTCCTTTGAGTTGAGCACCCGAAAAACAGTTGGGGCGTTGCCCCAAACCCCACAAGGGACGCTGTCCCTTGACCCTGCAAGGGAGGAAGAAAATGGGACGAAGTCCCTCCCTTGACCCTTTTTTGGCTGCCCGGCTTGGTCGCGCTTCCCTTACTTGTCTATTCCCTGCGCTTTCAGGCGCTCTTGGCGCTGGTTTAACCTACGCGCCCTCTGCCCCATCGCTTCCACCTGCTCCATGAACGCTTTCACTTCTTCCTCACTCATGCCCTCAAACAGCGCATCAGCCAGGTCATCCGCCATCCGCCGTATCGCCGTGCGGTACTGCATCGCTTTCTCCGTCAGATACACCCGCCGAATCCGTCGGTCGAACGTATCCACTTCCCGCCGCACAAGCCCTTTCTTCTCCAAGCCCTGCAGGCTGCGGGTCGTCGCGGCGCGATCCACCGTGTACGCCTCCGCCATCTCGTCCTGCGTGCGCCCATCCTGCTCATACAGCAGCGCCAGATACAGCACGTCCGACGATGTCAGCTTCTCGTCCAGCAATTTCCGGTTCAGGAACAGGTTCATCTGCCGAAACAGCACAATCACGGATTTATCCACGCGCATGGATTGTTCCTCCTCTTCGTTGTCACAACCCATTGTAACGCATTTTTATTGACGTGTCAACAATGCAAAAGGAATTTCCGTCATTTTTTCTTGTTCCACAGCGCAAATCCGGCGGCACACAGCGCCAGCACGAAGCAGCCGCTGCTGTATATGGACAAGCCAAACACCTGCGGGCCGTTTCCTGCAACCGCGCCGCCGAAGATGAGCAGCCCCAGCGACAGCAGCATCAGGCAGAGCTTGCGCACCATGGCAACGACGAGCTTGCGGACATCCTCGCCCGCGTGATGCTCAACGCCGAGATTCGCTTCGCCCTTCAAGCCTGTGCGCAGGATATCCGCCAGCAGCGCGGGGATTTCCAGTGACTTCCGGCTGCTCTCGTAGATGGCGCGGGCATCCTGCGTCAGGAGCGCACGCCAGTCCACGTTGTCAAACATCTGGTCGCCGATGCGCGCAGTGATGACGTTCATGATGTTTAGTTCAGGGCTGAGGTCAGCGACGACGCCCTCAATCGTCGCCAGACCGCGCGCAAGCATCGTCAGGCTGCTGGGCATGGCGATGCCGTTCGTCTTCATGACGCTGGTCATGTCCTCGAACACTTCCGCCAAGTCCATCGTGCCCAAATCCGCCGAGCCGTACTTATCCAGCATGGCCTCAATGTCGCGGTAGAGCTGCTTTTTGTCCGCCGTGCCGTGGAATTCGCCCAGCCCCAGCACCGCGTCGCGCACAAGGGCAATATCGCCGCGCGCCACGCCGACAATCGCGTTGCCGATGAGCTTGCGTTCCTTTTCGTTCAAGCTGCCCATCATACCCATGTCGAGCCAGACGATTTTGCCGTCGCGGATGCGGATGTTGCCCGGATGCGGGTCAGCGTGGAAGAAACCGTCCTCCATAATCTGCCGGACGTAGTTGTCCGCCAGCTTCGCGCCGATTTCCGCGAGGTCGTAGCCGGCTTCCACCAGCTTGTCGTGTTCGTCGATGCCCATGCCGTCGATGCGCTCCATCACCAGCACGTTCGTTGTGGTGTACGCGCGGTAGAGAATCGGCGACGTGACGAACACGACGTCCTGATTCAGCGCGTGGAAGCGCTCCAGATTCGCCGCTTCGGTCTGGAAATTCATTTCTTCCTGCGCAACGACCCACATTTCGTCCAGCACCTGATTGAAGTCCACCAGACTGCCGGCGGGGGTGTACTTCAGCACCTTGCACGCCTGTTTGAGCAGGATGATGTCGCGGCTCATGACCTCGTGGATGCCCTCGCGCTGCACCTTGACGACGACGCGCTCCCCGCTTTTGAGGATGGCGGCATGTGCCTGCGCGATGGACGCACTGCCCAGCGCCTTCTCGTCAAACGACGCGAACACTTCCTCCATCGGGCAGCCGTAGGAGGTTTCCACCACGCGCTGCACCTGCTCAAAGGGCATGGGCGACACGTTCGAGCGCAGCTTCTTCAGCGCCTCGCAGTAGTCCCGCGGCAGAATATCCGACCGCATGGAGAGGATTTGCCCCAGCTTGATGAACGTCGGGCCAAGATCCTCGATGATGGCGCAGAGTTTTTCCGGCGTGATGCCGTGCAGGATGTCATGCTTGCGCACCACGTCCACAATTTCGCGCAGGCGCTGGCGATTCTGGGCGATTGTCCGCTCCCGCTCCGCCTGATTCGCGCCGCGGCGGTTCTCGTTTTTCGGCGGATTGTCACTTTCGGGCTTGTCCGCCGCTTCCGTGGGGATTTCCGGCGTAACCGGCTGCTGTTCCTTCTCTGTCATATGCTGTCTGCCCTCAGTTCTCGGTCGGTTCGTCGGATGCTGCCGATGCCGCCGTCTTTTTCGTCGCCTCGCGCGCCGCAATGTGGGCTTTCAGCGCCTCCAGCTGCTCGTCGGAGAGCGAATCCACCGCCGAAATCACGTCATCCGGCGGCGTGACAATCGTCACATTCTCGCGGATGGCATCCTGAATATTGTGCTTGAGTTCCTCGTTGAGCACCTTGCCCTGTTCAATGGTCAGTTCGCCTTTTTTGACCAGTTCATTCAGCACATCCGCGCCCTTTTCCTTCGTCACCGCCGCGACCCCGACGCCCGCCAGAATCAGCTTCCGCAGATTTTCGCCCAAATCCAACATAGTCAGCGCTCCCTTCACATTCGCCAAATCGGCGGATTGATTGCATTTTGATTTTCGCGGCAGACAGCTGCCGTTTCTATGTTGATTCGCCGCGGAGGGGGCGCATTCCTGCAAGAAGGGGGATTTTTTCGCCTGACAACTTGGGGGATTTGTATAGGGATTGAAAATGCGCCGCCCTGTTCGAACGTCATATTGCCCACGTTTTTCTTCCTTCCCCCTTGCACAAATCCCCCGCGTGATGTACAATAAAACCGAAGCGTGATTCACGCAAGAGTAGGAGGAGGAACAACTATGGCGATTACCACCCGCGCGTTCGGCACGACCCAAGACGGCCAGAACGTGACGATGTATACCTTGACGAACCATTCCGGCGCGTCCGTGTCCATGCTTGACCTCGGCGCGATTGTGACCAATATCCTCGTGCCGGACAAGAACGGCAAGCTGGCGGACGTTGCCCTCGGCTTCGATACGCTGGCGCATTATGAGGGCGGCCACGGCGCGATGGGCGATACCATCGGGCGCTTCGCGAACCGCATCGGCGGCGGCTGCTTCACCCTTGACGGCACGGAATATCACCTCTACCAGAACGACGGCGAAAACACCCTGCACGGCGGCAAAATCGGCTTCCAGAAGAAGGTCTGGCAGGCGACGCCCGTCGCGGGGGATACGGTGGATTCCGTCAAGTTCCATTACGTTTCCGCGGACATGGAGGAGAACTTCCCCGGCAATCTGACGGCGGACGTGACCATCTCGTGGGACGACGACTGCAACCTGACGTTCCACTATCAGGCGACGACCGACAAGGCGACCGTCATCAACATGACGAATCACACCTATTTCAACCTCGCCGGCTATGACCACGGCACCGTGCGCGACCACGCCATCTACATCGACAGCGACGTGGTGACGGCGGTGGACAGCGGCCTGATTCCGACGGGCGGCTACATGCCTGTCAGCCAAACGCCGCTTGACCTGCGCGAGGAGATGCTCATCGGCGACGGGCTTGACTGCATGAACGAGTGCGTGCCGATGCGCTACGCCAAGGGCTACGACTGCAACTACGTCCTGCGCAAGGGCAGCGCAATGGGGCTGTGCGCGTGCGTGCACCACGAGGAATCCGGCCGGACGATGGAGGTCATCACCGACCAGCCCGGCGTGCAGTTCTACACCGCCTGCACCACCGATTACGCGGATGGCAAGGGCGGAATGCACTATCTGCCCTACTCCGGTCTGTGCCTGGAAACGCAGCACTACCCGGATGCGCCGAATCACCCGAATTTCCCGACGACGACGCTGCGTCCCGGCGAAATCTACGACACGACAACCATCTACGCCTTCCGCGTGGATGCGTAATCCAAAGTGAACTGATGGCGGAGCGGCTTTTGCGGCTGCTCCGTTTTTTTTTTGCACCCCAAACCGCCTTTTCGCATAGGCTGAATCGGGGTGAAAACATGACCATCGACGAATTTCTGACGAATGTACGGCGGATTCAGGCGGCTGATCCGCGCTACCGATTGGGGCGCGACGGCTCGGACGGCTACTGCGACTGCATCGGGCTGGTCATCGGCGCGATTCGCCGCAGCGGCGGGCAGTGGCGCGGCATCCACGGCACAAACTGGACGGCGCGCAACGCCATGCACGACTTGAATCCCCTGCGCGGCGCGGGGCAGCTCCGGCGCGGCGAACTCGTTTTCCGCGCGCATGAACCGGGCGCAAAGGGATACGCCCTGCCGAGCCGATACGCCTCCTCCGCTGACCGCCGCGACTACTACCACGTCGGCGTTGTCATGCAGACGAACCCGCTGCGGATTCTGCACTGCTCCAGCGGCGGCGTGAAGGCGGACACAAGCGCGAGCCGCTGGCAGTTCCACGGGATGCTGACGATGTTCGCGGGGCGGATGGGGCTGATGCAAATCGGCGATTCCGGCGACGCGGTGAAAGGCTTGCAAAGCGCGCTGATGGCGGCGGGATTCCCCCTGCCCCTGCACGGCGCGGACGGCAATTTCGGCGCGGAAACCGAACAGGCGCTCCGCCAATTCCAGCAGAAAAGTGGACTTGACGCATCCGGCGCGGCAGACGCGGAAACGCTGGCGGCGCTTCGGCTTTTGAACGGATAAGCAAGCAGGGCAGTCCGCTTTTTATGCCGACCGCCCTGTGTTTTGATGCAATTTTGCTAGAGTGTGTTTCTAAAATGAGACCGGTGCAGTTTCGAGCAGATTTTCTTGCAATTCAAGGATGAAAACCGAAGGTTTACTGGCGGTAAATCGAGGTTTGAAGACGCAGAAGTGCAAGAAAAGATGCCGAAAATGCTGCCGGGCGAATTTAGAAACAGACTCTAATTATGCCAGCTTGTCCGCCGCCGCACGGCACGCCGCCAGCGCGTCGTCATCCGGCGCGTCTTGGCAGATAACCGTATCGACGATATTCAGCCCCGCGTTGTCACGCTTCCAGATGTCCATCCACTCGCCGCCGCCCCAGCCGTAGCTGCCGAACAGCACCACCTTCTTGCTGCCCAGCACGGGCGCAACCGCGTTCCACATCGGCTCGAACTCGTCCTCTTCCAGCTGCTCCGCGCCCATTGCGCTGCATCCGAAAGCGAACGCGTCGTAGTTCGCCGCCTTATCGGCACCAAACTCGCTCGCAGTGAAGAGATCCGCGTGCGCCTGATTCGCAATGGCCTCCGCCATCTGCTGCGTGTTGCCCGTGCCCGACCAGTAAATGACTGCAATCTTGCTCATGAGAAAAACTTCCTTTCAATGTCGTCCTATTTTCAAGCGAAGATGAGCAGATGGCTCAGGAGAGCGCAGAAAATAGGAAATTATGCGCGGACGGTCAGCCGTTCAAGCGGCCATCCGGCGCGGAAAAGCGTCTGGTATGCCGCGCGGCACGCCTTGTAGCGCTGGAAAACGCGCATCGCTTCGCACTCGTTCGTGTACGCCTTCCAGCATCCGCTGCATCGGCAGCCGCGCCCGCCGTCGCGCATAAACGCGATGACGTCGCTGAGGGGATAGCCGAGGAAGACGCCGATTTCGTGCGGGAAGCAGGGCGATTCCGCCAAGCGCTGCCGCAGGAACGCCAATGCGCCGTCGGGGGATGTATCCCCGTAGCCCATTGCCTGCAGGAACGCCTGAACATCCGCCTGCGCAAGCAGCGCCGCGAGCGTCTCTTGCCGATAGACGTACACCAGCGCGCGCTCCTGCTGCACTCGCAGGATGGTCAGCGACACGCCGCGCGATTCAAGCGCTGCCTGCACGCGCTGAAATTCCGCCCGTAAGCCCGTCACATCCGCGCAGGACGAGGTGAACAGGCTGCCGACCTTCATGTTCGCCAGCGTCGGGGAGCCGTGGTCAATCAGCGCGCGTTCCAGCATGATGGTGCCCTCCTGCATATGTTAGTCTTGGCTAACGCAGATATTCTACATGATAGTAGGCAGTTTGTCAAGCGAAAAAGTTAGACAATGCTAACTTTTTTTGACGAAACAGCAACGAAAAAGCTGCCTCCGATGCGTTCAGAGGCAGCCTGCTTATTTTTTTTGGGGATTACACCGTCCCGCACGCATCCGCGTAGAACGCATTCATTGCTTCCTCCGTCGGGAAGTTCGCGACGTACATCATGTTGCCCATCGCGCCCGACAAGGCGTCCGGCACACGGCCGACCATCTTCATCTGCGCGGCATACTTCGTCATCAGCTGCTCGTGCGACAGACGGAAGTGCTTGCCGTCGCGGCGACCCGCAAACGCGCAGAAGGCGTGCTCACCCTGCGGCATCAGCGTGCTGTCATAGGCAATCATGTCCGCCCAAATCTTGTACACGTCGGTCGAGTTGGCAAAATTCATCATGTCCGGCGAGAAGCCGCCGCACGGCCGCATGTTGACCTCCAGCGCAACCACGTCGCCCTTCTTGCCCATCGACGGCTGATCCTCGGTCAGGCGGAAGAACTCGAAGTGCACGAACCGGCTGCGCACGCCGAAGGACTTCACCGTCGCGCGACCCGCCTTGCGGACATCATCGTGCAAATCCTTGACGATGTAGTACACGGAGTTGTCGTCGTTGTTCACAATGTCCATGATAGAGACGGGACTGACGTTGCCCGTCTCGAAAATCGACTCGCCCTTGCTGTTGATGATGGCGTCGTAGCTGTTGACTTCGGCGTGGATAAACTCCTCCATGATGTAGGAAACTTCCAGCTCTTTGATGATGAGGAAGTGTCGGAGGTCATCGTCGCTGGACAGCTTGTAGGTGTGGGACGCGCCCACGCCGTTATCCGGCTTGACAATGACGGGGTAGCCGACTTCGCTGATGAACGCTTTGCAGCCATCGAAATTATCCACCATATGGTAGCGCGCCGTCGCGATGCCGACCTTCTGATAGTATTCCTTCATCTTGGACTTGAACTTGATGCGCGGCATATCGCTGACTTGGAAGCCGCTGGTGATGTGGAAATCGGTACGGAGCATGGCATCGCGCTCCAGCCAGTATTCGTTGTTGCTCTCCAGCCAGTCGATACGGCCGTATTTGCTGATGAAGAACGCGACGGCGCGGTACACCTCGTCGTAATTCTCCATGCTGCCGACCTTGTAGTATTCGTGCAGGGCGCTCTTGAGTTCGGGCAGGAGGGTATCATAGGGCTGATCGCCGATGCCGAGGACGCGCAGCCCGTTATTGCGCAGCTGACGGCAGAACTGCCAGTAGTTGACGGGGAAATTGGGGGAAATGAAAACGAAATTCTTCATGGTTTGATTCATCCTTTTGTTTTTACTGAACCGAAGGTTCATTGGATAAACACGCGGGCATTGCCTGAAAGTGTTACCAACTCAATCGCGAAATGGGTGTCGAGAGGGTCGAAGACCCTTCGTGGGTGCAGGGCAAATGAAACGGGACGAAGTCCCCCTGCCGGAGTCCAGAGGCAGAGCCTCTGGCGCCTCCCCTCATAAAATGTGCGGGACATGATAAGCCACTTGCTGATACCACCAGTCCCAGTCGTGCTTCACATCGTAGCCCCAAATGTCGAACCAGACGTGAATGTCCTTCTGCGCACAAATGTCGCGCAGGCGGAATGTGCTCTCCGGCACTTCCCACGCGCCCTGCCCGACGACAACCACCGCCTTGTGGTCGTTGTACAGGCGGATAAACGGGTGGTCGGGCGAAATGCCGGCGAGATAATCCACCGGGGAATTGGCGTACACCAGCTCATCCATGTAGCCGGGGAAGCCGTATTCGCTGGTGTAAATGCCGCTGAGCGCCAGCAGACCGTCGAACGTCTCCGGGAAGCGGAAATACAGGTTTGCCGCGTGCGTCGCGCCCAAGGAGCAGCCGAACGCAATGATGCCCGGCGTGCCGTCCCAGCCGTTGCGGTCGTTCGTCATGGACTGGATGAACGGCACAACCTCGCGCACGATGTAGTTCATCCACGCTTCATGGCGGCGGATGCGGTCGTGCGGGTCGTAGGTCGCGGAGTACGTCTCCTTATCCAGCGTGTCGATGGAAAAGACCATGCACTGCCCGGATTCAATCCACGGCGCCCATGCGTCGGTCATGCGGTAGTTCTCGAAGTCGAAAAAGCGTCCGTCTTGGCAGGGGATGAACAGCACTGGGCGGCCGGCGTGGCCGTACACCTTGATTTCCATCTCCCGCCCGACGGATGGGCTGTACCATTTGGTGTAATATGTCTGCATGGGTTGCGCCTCCTATTATTCGCGATTGTAGAACAGAATGTGCATGAAGAAGGGAATCTGCTCTTCCCAGCAGGCTTCGCAGTGGTCACCGTTGGGGACGATGCGGCTCGTCAGCAGCACCTGCTTTTCCAGCAGACGGCTCGTCACGGCGGCGTACTGCTTGCGCATGTTGTCGTGGTGCGCCATCTCGCGTGAACCGTAGTCCATATAAATCACGGTGTCCGGGGCAAATTGCGCGTCGCGAATCAGGCGGTCAAGGCTGCGCGTGGCAAACCAGATGCTCGGCGAAAGGCACGCCGCACGCGAATACACGTCATTAAACGCAGTCACCGCGTACAGGCTCATCAGCCCGCCCATGCTCGACCCCGCAATCCACGTCGTTTCGCGCCCCGGCAGCGTCGGGTACTTTTCGTCAATCATGCCTTTCAGCGTATGCGCGAACCAGTCCATCGTCGTGCGCCCGCGCCCGCGGATGTAGCCGAGCTTCGGGTCTTCAAACGTGAAGGGGGAATATTCGCTCAGCCGCCCGTTATTCGGCGAATGGTTGCAGTCCACCGCGACGACAATCAGCGGCGTGTTTGTCGATTCGAGATATTCCTTCATTCCCCAGCACTTCCCATAGGTCGCGTCGGAATCGAAGAAAACGTTATGACCATCGAACATGTACAGCACAGGATAGCGCGCTTCGGGGTTCTCCTGCGCTTCATCGGGGACGTACACATAGACGGTGCGTCCTTCGCGCCCGCTCAGCTTCGGGATGGGGGTTGTCCATTTTTCAATCATGATGCTTATTCCTCGGTGTTGGTGTTGGGAAATGAAATTTTCCCAACGATAGTGTAGCACAGCGCGAAACAGAACTCAACCGTTTACACCGGAAAAAACAAAAAAAAGCATTTTCGGCGGACGCAAACGGGGCAACTGGCAGTTGCTTGCGCAGGAAAAGCGAATGTGATATAGTAAAGGCGAGGTGATGATAGCGATGGAAGCCAAGGATGTGCTTTTGAAGCTGCGAACAGAACGCGGGCTGTCGCAGGATGCACTTGCGGAGAAGCTGTTTGTGACGCGCCAAGCCGTGTCCCGCTGGGAAAGGGGCGATACCCTGCCGAACACGGAGACACTCAAACTGCTCTCGAAGCTCTACGACGTCTCGATTAACACGCTGCTCGGTTCTCCGCGGACGCTGATTTGCCAGTGCTGCGGCATGCCGCTCGACGACACGACCATCAGCCGCGAGCCCGGCGGCGCATTCAACGAGGACTACTGCAAGTGGTGTTATACGGATGGGAAATTTGCGTATGACTCACTGGAAGAATTGCTGGCGTTTCTGGTGCCGCACATGTCAAATGATGCGTGGCCGCCGGAGCAGGTACGCGCGTATTTGGCGGACATGCTGCCAAAGCTGAAGCACTGGGACAAGTGAAAATATGGAATAGTGGCGGAGGCAATATGCTTCTGCCGCTGTTCTGCACAATTGTAAATTCTGCCACCCCACCGCACAAAAGGCAGGAAACCGCTTTTCCAGCAACGAATATACCGAAGACGAACAAATTTCGTCATTATACCAAACGTCAAGACTGAACAGGAGAAAACCGAATGAGCCGCTGTCCATCGGCATGAAACGCCCGATGATTGCCATCTGCTGACGGTGAAGTTTTGGACGTGGAGGTCGGAAACTTTCGACAAAATCCGGATAAAACAACGATGAATTGTAGAAAAGGAGTTACGAATGTCCACCAATGAAGCCCTACTAACTAACTGCCGCGCGATTCAGCTTGTGGACGACCTTGACCCCGATGCCGCCCACGCGCTGTTTCGCCAGAACTACCGCGCGCATCCGTCGCTCATGACGTCCGTGAATTACGCGGCGTTCCTGATGGACGAACACAACCTCTGTCTGCCGATGCATTGCCTGACCTTGCAGTTCGCGCTCCGCCGCTGCAAGGCCAGGCATCTGCTGATGAAATCTGCCAAGCATCCGCATGACGCCGAGGTTTCGTACCACCTGTTCGCGCTGCTGGGGGCGTTCTACATGGACACGCCGCACCTGCGCCGGGCGAAGCGGTACTTCGAGCAGGCGCATCAGCGGAACGCGCAGTCGGCGGAGGTGGTCGCGGCGCTGGCGTGGCTGTCCCTCGAACAGCATCAGCCGGACGACGCGAAACGCTATCTGCTGATGCTGCCCGAACTGCTGCATTGGACGGATGACATATCCGCGAATATCGAAACGATGCAGTGCGAATGCCCATTTCCGCACTTCCCCTACTATGAACTGCTCGTCGTCGCCTATGCCGAGACGGGGGAGCGCAGGCGGGCGTGTGAGCTGCTGAACGCGCTGTACACCGCCACCCAGCATGACGAAGAATGGCAGACGTCCCCCAGTGATCTGCTGCTGTTGTCGCTGTATCTGTGTCACTCCGACTTTATACCGGCACTGATGGACGATGCGGAGAAACTCGCGGAAATCGTGTCCAGCAGTCAGGGCAAGGTGGATTACTGCTTCGGCGAGTTGAAGCACGCGGCGAAAGCGAATCCGTCCATCGGTGTGTATTGGCAAAGGCTCAAAGCGGAGACGTCGCTGGTGGGAAGGGTGCGGAATCGCCTGTGCCCCGGAACATGGAACATGGCGAAGCTGCTGCGCCCGCGGGTGCGGTTTTCCGTGGGTGAGTGCCACTATTTGGGGTGTCCGGTGCATCACAACGGGGAAACGTCGCAGCTGGAATGAACGCAGTCAGGAGGTACACCGCCTATGTTATCGAATCATATGCTGCTGGATTTATACGCGCTGTTCGTGTCGGTTCGCCGGAATCCGCTGCTGCTGCCCGCTGAAGCCTATCAGGAGGTTGCGGAACTGCTCGACACCAGCTTCGACCACAACGCCATCCGCATGGTGCTGCGGAAATACATTCCAGCAGATCAGACACCACCCGAATTAAATTTCATTGATACAGACAACGAGTACTACACCGCCTTCTGGTGCAAGGACAAGGAGACGGCTGCCTTTGTGCGCTGGATGTTGCTGCACTTCCAGCAGCTTGCGGTGGAGGGGCAGGCGGCGAAAATCGAGGATTTTGCGGATGCGGTTCACTTTCTGCCGCTCGTAGCGTATCAGCAGCCGACGTGCAGGATTGAAAGGAAGCTGATGAGAAGGGTGAAGTGGAAGTATGGGCAGAAATGGCGCTGCTCCCGGCAAATGCGGTAGCGCGCACGAAGATAATATAAGCGCATAAAAACGGCAGGTGCGGAAAGGTTGCTGCACCTGTCATTTATTTGGCTTTTGGGATGGGCGGTCGCGCCCATTTGGCGCGACAATGTGCAGCAAGGTGGAAAGAGCAGCTTGGGGGCGCTCCTGCGGGAGCGCAAAGTGACTGGCAGGGACGCTTCGCTGCCTGCGCCTTGTTGACTTTTCCCTTGGAGTAGATTAAACGAGGAACAATTGGGGCGTTGCCCAAACCCCACAAGGGAGCGCCGCCCCTTGACCCCTCCGCGCGATTCAGTTGGTCGCTTCGTCATACTATGCCCGCGTGTTTATCGCTTTTCCCGCGTGTTTATTCCTTTTAACCGCCCCTGCCCCTTGACATCCGTGAAAAAATAGACTATTCTATGGGGTGGGCTCGGACACCCGTCCCAGCCTATCAGATTCTCCCCGGTACTGTATTTTTTAAGGAGGATTTTTGAACAATGAAAAAGCCGGTTGTTCTCGTCGTCATGGACGGCGTAGGCGAAACCCCTGAAGAACTGGGCAACATGGTCAAAAAGGCCACGACCCCGACCCTCAACGAACTCAAGGAAACCTGCCCGTGGCAGATCATCAAGGCGCACGGCACGGCAGTCGGTCTGCCCTCCGATGACGATATGGGCAACTCCGAAGTCGGCCACAACGCGCTCGGCTGCGGTCAGATTTACTCGCAGGGCGCCAAGCTCGTCAACGAATCCATCGAATCCGGCAAGATTTACACCTCGGATGCGTGGAAGAACCTCGTCAGCGACCTGAAGGACAATGGCGCAACCCTGCACTTCATCGGTCTGCTGTCCGACGGCAACGTGCACTCCAACATTTCGCACCTGATTGCGATGCTGAAGGAAGCCAAGAAGGAGGGCGTAAAGCGCGTCCGCTGCCACATTCTGCTGGACGGCCGCGACGTGCCCGCCACCTCCGCGCTGGAGTATGTGCAGGAACTGGAAGACGTTCTTGCCTCCCTGAATGACGCGGATTTCGACGGCAAGATCGCTTCCGGCGGCGGCCGCATGACCATCACCATGGACCGCTATCAGGCGAACTGGCCGATGGTCAAGGCGGGCTGGGACACGCATGTGCATGGCATCGGCCGTCAGTTTGCGACCGCGAAGGAAGCCATTGAGACCTTCCGCGCGGAAACCGGCGTGATTGACCAAGACCTGCCGGCATTCGTGATTGCGGAGAATGGCAAGCCCGTTGGCAAGATGGAGGACGGCGACAGCGTTATCCTCTTCAACTTCCGCGGCGACCGCGCGCAGGAAATTTCGATGGCGTTCGACGGCGACAGCTCGTTCGACAAGTTCGACCGCGGCGAAATGCCCAAGGTCAAGTACGCTGGTATGCTCCAGTATGACGGCGACCTGTGCATCCCGAAGTCCTTCCTCGTCAACCCGCCGGAAATCCGCAACACGCTGACTGAGCTGCTTGTCGCCAACGGCGTCAACGAGTTTGCCTGCTCCGAAACGCAGAAGTTTGGCCATGTGACGTACTTCTGGAACGGCAACCGCTCCGAAAAGTTCTCCGAGGAGCTGGAAACGTGGGTGGAAGTGCCCTCCGACGTGCGTTCCTTCGACGAATGCCCGTGGATGAAGGCGACCGAAATCACCGACCTGGTGGTGGACGCCATCAAGAGCGGCAAGTACGGCTTCATCCGCTGCAACTACCCCAACGGCGACATGGTTGGCCACACCGGCAACCTGCTGGCGACCGAAATCGCGGTGGAATCCGTTGACCTGTGCCTTGCGCGCGTGAAGAAGGCGTGCGACGAGTACGGCGCGATTCTCTGCGTGACGGCTGACCACGGCAATGCCGACCAGATGCTGGAGAAGAACAAGAAGGGCAAGATCAGCGTCCGCACGGCGCACAGCCTGAACCCCGTCCCCTTCATCGTGTACGACAAAGACGAGCGTCACGAACTGAAGGATGGTCACGGCTTCGGTCTGGCGAACGTCGCCCCGACGGTGGCGGGTCTGCTGGGCATCAAGCCGTTCGATTCCTGGGAAGAATCCATGCTGAAGTAAGTAAAAATCAGGGGAAGCTGCATAAGCGGCTTCTCCTTTTTCGTGCAATAAAAATGCGCTGGAACGCGATTTTTTTCTGCGTCCAGCGCATTTTGCTTGCTTTACTTTTTGGTTCTTCACGGAATCTTGGGGGAAGAGGAGCTCGGGGGCGCTCCTGCGGGAGCGCAGAGTTACTGGCAGGGACGCTTCGCTGCCTGCACCTTTGTTGAGCGCGTTTGGCATACTGGTCGCCCGCGGAACAGTTGGGGCGTTGCCCCAAACCCCACAAGGGACGCTGTCCCTTGACCCTGCAAGGGGCAGACGAAAAGGGACGAAGTCCCCCCCTTGACCCCTTTTCGCGATTGAGTTGGTCGCGCTTTCATACTCCTTCCGCGTGCAGCTTTTTGGTGCTTCGCCTAAGTCCTTGTTTGCTCCCTCAACTTTCCGTGAAGAACCTACTTTTTCCCCTCATCCAGCAGCTTCTGCAGTTCCTGCATGAACGTTCCAATATCCGTGAACAGGCGATACACCGCCGCAAAGCGCACATATGCCACGTCGTTTGTTGCTTTCAGCTCCTCCATCACCATGTCGCCAATGCGCTGGGAGGAAATCTCCCCTTCCATGCTGGCATAGGCGCGCTGCTCGATGCTCGTGGTCATCGCGTCAATCTGCTGCATGGACACCGGAAGTTTCTCGCAGGCATGAAGAATGCCTGCCTTAATCTTCTGCGCATCAAAGGTTTCCCGCCGGCCGTCGCGCTTGACAACCATCAGCGGCAGCATCTCGATTTTCTCATACGTCGTGAATCGCCGCCCGCAGCCCATGCACTCCCGCCGCCGACGAATGCTGTTGCCTTCTTCGGTCGGGCGCGAGTCGATGACCTTGCTCTCCGCGCAGTTGCAGTATTGACACCTCATGCCGTTCGCCTCCCTTGTGGCGCATCGTGATATCTTGCCGCTATTATACCAGATTTGGTGGTTTCACGCAAGCCCTATCGTTATCATTTTATGCCTTTATGCAATCGCATTCGTCCATCCACGCCTTGTACTGCGCATCCGACGGCATCCGCCAGTCGCCGCGCGGAGACAGGGCAATGGAGCCGATTTTCACGCCGTCAGGCATACAGTTCCGCTTGAACTGCTGCGTCCAGAAGCGGCGATAGAAATTTTTCAGCCATTTGAGGATGGTTTCGCAGCTGAAATCGTCCTGAAACGCAATGCAGCACAGGTCGAATACCTTTTTCGGCGGATATCCGAAGCGAATCGCATAGTAGAGGAAGAAGTCGTGCAGCGCATATGGCCCGACGACATCCTCCGTCTGCTGGAGGATATTTCCCTTCTCATCCGGCGGCAGCAGCTCAGGGCTGATCGGTGTATCAAGGATGCTTTGCAGGCATTCGCGGCTGGATGAGAAGGCTTCGTTCTCCGCCGCCGTCTGAATCACCCAGCGCACCAGCGTTTTGGGCACGCCGCTGTTCACGCCATACATGCTCATGTGGTCGGCGTTGTAAGTGCACCAGCCCAGCGCGATTTCGCTCAAATCGCCTGTGCCAAGGACAATCGCGCCGATTTTGTTCGCCACGTCCATCAGCACCTGCGTCCGCTCGCGCGCCTGACAATTCTCGTAGGTAACGGAGTGGTCGCTCTCGTCGTGCCCGATGTCGGCAAAATGCTGGCGAACCGCGTTGTGGATTGGGATTTCCCGCTGGCTAACCCCAAGGCTCGTCATCAAATCCAGCGCGTTGTGGTAGGTGCGGTCGGTCGTACCGAAGCACGGCATGGTGATGCCGAGGATGTTCGTGCGCGGCAGATGGAGCATGTCCACCGCCTTGCACGCCGCCAGCAGCGCAAGCGTCGAATCCAATCCGCCGGAGATGCCAACGACGACCTTCCCGCCCGTGACGGACAAGCGACGCGCCAGCGCCGTCGCCTGCATCGCCAGAATCTGCGCGCACCGCAATTGCCGGGACGCCTTGTCCGACGGGATGAACGGGTGCTTGCTGACGTGGTAATCCGGCGCTGCATCGTCCGGCAGCAGCGCGTTTTCCATCGTTCGCAGGATATTCGGCGCCTGCTTCCACATGGCGCGCACCTGCGCCGCGCAGTCCGCGAAGCTGCTCTGCTTCATGCGGTCGGCGCGGATGCGGTCGATGTCAACATCCGCCGTCATCAGGTAATTGTCCGCGAGATACCCCTCGCTTTCCCGGATGACCGTGCCGCAGGAAGCAATCACGCTATGCCCGGAAAACACAAGGTCGGAGGACGATTCGCCCATGCCCGCCGAAACGTACACATACCCGCACTGGCAGCGCGCGCTCTGCTGGCTGATGAGCTGCTGGCGGTACTCGCGCTTGCTCAGCAGCTCGTTGCTTGCGGACAGGTTCAGGATGATTTCCGCGCCTTCAACGGACAGCATCGTGCTCGGCGGCAGCGGTGCCCACAAATCCTCGCACAGCTCGATGCCGAAGCGCACGCCGTCCGACGTTTCAAATATTGCCTGACGGCAGACATCCGTTTTCAGCTTCGGAATGGCGACCGATGCATCCCTGCGCGCATCATCCGACTGAAACCAGCGCTTCTCATAGAACTCGCCGTTATTGGGCAGGAACGTTTTCGGCACCGCACTGATGATTTCGCCTTTGTGCAGCACCACCGCGCAGTTATACAGTGCGCCCTCAATTTCCAGCGGCGCACCGACGACCGCAAGGATTCCCTCCGGCATTTCGTCCTTTAGTGCGAGCAGCGCGTCCGTCACATCGTCCAGCAGCCGCCGCTGAAAAAACAAATCGCCGCAGGTATACCCCGTCAGGCTCAGCTCCGGGAAAGTCACGATGCTGACGTGTTTCTCCTTCGCTTCCCGCATCATCGCCAGATGGCGCTTCATGTTCTCCTTCACGTTCCCCAGCGCCAGCGACGGAACCGCCGCCCCCACGCGCACCAGTCCGCGCATATCTTGTCCTCCTTCACGGAATCTCTGACTTATTCGGCAACCATCTGGCGAATGCCTTTTCCGCCATCTGGTCACCTCATTGCGTCAGTTCTTCCTCAAAATACCAGCATTTTCACCCTTGGGCGGCCGTCCTCTACCTCCAGCATCGCCATCTGCTCCCGGCAGACCGCGCCCGGATTGACCAGCATCGGCACGCCCGTGACCATATCCGGCTCATGCGTATGGCCGTAGAAGGCAATATCGCACTTTTCCTCCCGCGCCCGCTCATAGAGGAACGAGCGGGTCAGCTTGACGCGCTCCAAATGCCCATGCGTCAGGTACAGCCGCACCCCGCCGAAATCCGTCACCCGGTAATACGGGGCGTTCGGGCAGCAGAAGTCGTTGTTGCCGCGCACATCCAGCATCAGCGCATCCGGATCGCGGCGGCGGATGAAGTTTTCCGCTTGTGCGAAATCATCCACACCGTCGCCCAAAAAGAAGTATCCGTCGATTTTCCCTGTCATCTTCCATGTTTCTTCCAGCATCCACCGCAGTTGGCTTTCCTCGCCGTGAATGTCGGACAGCACCAGTGCGCGCATCATTCGTGCAGCCCCTTCATAATCTCGAGCATCTTCTCGCACGCCCGTGCGCGATGGCTGATTTGGTTCTTCTCTTCCTCGGTCACTTCAGCGAAGGTCTTGTTCAGCGGTTCATAGAGGAACAGCGGATCATAGCCGAAGCCGCCCGTGCCGCGCTCTTCCTCCAGCAGTACGCCGGGGCAGGAGCCTTCCGCAATCAGCGTCTCCCTGCCCGGAATCTTGAGCGCCAGCGCGCAGATGAACGCGCAGGAGCGGTCGGTCTTGCCCTTCATGCGGCGCAGCAGCAGCGCATTGTTCGCCGCATCGCCGCTGCCCTCGCCCGCCATCATGGCGTAGCGCGCACTGTATACGCCGGGGTCGCCATCCAGCACCTCGACGGACAAACCGCTGTCATCCGCAAGCGTTGGCAGCCCCGTCGCCGCGCTGACCGTCTCCGCCTTGATGGCCGCATTGCCCGCGAACGTCGTCGCCGTTTCCTCAATCGGCGCATTAAAACCTGCCGCCACCATCGACACAACGGTGTAGTAATCACCGAAAATGTGCTGCAATTCGCGAATCTTATGCTGATTGGAGGACGCGACCACAAGCGTCGGTTTGGCGCTCAAATGCCGCTTGGATTCCGCCAGCGAATCCTTCTGCTTCTCCATCAGCGCGCGGATACCCTTCGCGCCCATGTCCAGCAGGGTATTCAGTTCCGCCTGCGTGAAGGAGCGACCCTCGCCCGTGCCCTGCAGCTCAACGAACTCGCCCTTTTCGTTCATGACGATGTTCATATCCACCTGCGCGCGGCTGTCCTCTTCATAGCACAAATCGACGCAGGGCGTATCATCCACCACGCCGACGGAAATTGCCGCGATTTGATGCGTAATCGGTGAGCGCAGGAGCTTGCCCTCGTCCAGCAGCTTGCTGACCGCGCACACGAGCGCCACCATTGCGCCGGTAATCGCCGCGGTGCGCGTTCCGCCGTCGGCCTGCAGCACGTCGCAGTCCAGCGTGATGGTACGTTCGCCCAGCGCCGTCAAATCAACCGCCTGACGCAGGCTGCGTCCAATCAGCCGGGAAATCTCCACGCCGCGGCCGTCCCGCTTCACGCCGTCGCGCTGCTTGCGCCGTCCTGTCGAGGCGGGCAGCATGGCGTATTCCGCCGTCACCCAGCCCTGCCCCTTTCCGCGCAGGAACGGCGGCACATTCTCCTCCACCGATGCAGTGCAGATGACCTTTGTATTGCCCGTGCAAATCAGGCACGAGCCATCCGCCGTGCGCACAAAGTCGGTTTCAATCGTCACAGGGCGCCCCATTTCCGGTGCCCTGCCATCGTTTCGTGTCAGCATATCTCATTTCCTCCGTTATTCTGTACTTTCTCTGCATTCATTCGACGCGCTGCGTGTTTTTCCTGCCGAAACTTCCGCGAAAATCGTTGATTCGGCATCAAAATTCGCGCTTTGGGCTTTTCTTTCGGCGCATTTTGTGGTATGCTTAGAGGCGCGAGTTTTTAGGTAACCCGGTATTCCTGCCGGCAAGTTTATTAGAAAGGACTTATTTCGTGGGTAGTTTCAGCAGCAAGTATCTCAAAGACATTTGGAATCTCCCCAACATCCTGACGATGCTCCGTCTCGTGCTGATTCCGGTTTTCGCAGGGTTATTTCTCGCCGGATATGAGAAGTGGGCGCTCGCCGTGTTTATCATTGCCAGCATCACCGATTATCTGGACGGGTATCTTGCGCGCAAAAACAATCAGATTACCGCTTTCGGCAAGCTGATGGATCCCTTGGCGGACAAGCTGATGGTCTGCACCGCGCTGCTTGGGCAAGGGCTGTCCGGCGTGTTCCCGTGGCCTGCGATTCTCATCGTGATGACGAAGGAAGTTGTGATGATTATCGGCGGCATCTATATGCTGCAAAACGGCATTGTCGTCTACTCGAACATCTTGGGCAAAGCGGCGCAGTTTTCCTTTATCGCGGCGCTGATTCTCTCCTTCTGGCACAAGGAATTTGTCGCGGCGTCACTGCCGCTGGACAGAATCATCCTCTGGATTGCGGTTGCGCTGGCTTTGGTGGCGCTGGTAGACTACGCGCTTGACGCAGCGAAGAAGCTCAAGGCGCACAAGGCGGGGAAAGTCAGCTGATTCCCGCTTGGACGGGAAATCCCCTGCTAAAAAGCAACTATGTTTGAAAGACCGGCAATCTGGTCGCGCCCATTTGGCGCGACAATATGCAAGTGGTCGCATGTGCAGCTTGGGGGCGCGTCTGAGGACGCGCAAAGTTAGGGGCAGGGACGCTTCGCTGCCTGCACCTTTTGTTGGACGCGTTTGACATGCTGGTCGTCCGAGGAACAGTTGGGGCGTTGCCCCAAACCCCAGCAGGGACGCTGTCCCTGCACCCTGCAAGGGACAGACGAAAAGGGACGAAGTCCCCCCTTGACCCTTTTTGGGCTGCCCGGCTTGGCTGCTTTACCCATCTTGGTGGGTGAAGCGGCTTTTTTATTTGCCCTGCCCATGCTCCGGGACGACGGCGTAAACCACCAAATCCTCATTCCCCTCACAGTAGGTCGCATGCCGATGTCCCTTCGGGCAATAGTGCGTCTGCCCCGCTTTCACAATCTCCTCTTCTTTCCCATCCATCATAATCCGTGCCGTCCCTGACAGCACATACACAATCTCACTATTCGTCTCATGCGTATGCATCCCAATCGACGAACCGGGCGTAATCCGCGCCAGCATGATGCGGTTCAAATCATCCGAATACATCCGCGTATACACCATGCCGTCGCCGCCCTTGAAGTTGTGCATCGGCGTTTCAGAAATATGCTGCAAATCAAGAATCATAGTTTTTCTCTCCTTTTTCAATCTTTCATCAGAAAAGCGCCTGCAAGCAGGTCAGCCGAACCGACTGCCTCCTTGCAGGCACTTTTTGCTGCACACCGGAACGGCAGTCATTCCAGCGCACATCGGATTCACTTAGGGTAACACCGCGCAAATGAGGTGGTCGGCTGGCGAATGGATTTTTCGTCAGATGCAAATGCAAATTTCGAAGGTTTACTGGATGTAAATCGAGAAATTTGCATGCCGCAGATGGCGGAAAAGACATCGCCAGACGCGCCGCCGAATTGTGCGGTGGTGCCTTATACTATTTCCAAATGAGAATGCGCCAAGATGCGAAGCGAATTTTTCTTTCTGGCTAACGGGAGTGGAACGCAGCGTAGCAGCGCTACGCTAAGTGGAACGACCGGACGCCAGAAGGAAAAAGGCGCGAGCAGATGGTGCAGGTGAATTTGGAAATAGTATTAGTCAATCTTCACGCCGTAGAGGAAACTCGTGCCCTTGCCGGTCGTGCCGATGACGAGCATGTTCTGGTAGACGGCGGGGGACGCTTCAATCGTGCCATTGAGCTGCAAGGTGTTGATGGTTTCACCCGTCAAGCCGTCCAGCAGCATGAGCACGCCATCGCTCGTCGCCTGAATAATCCAGCCCTTGCCGTTCTCGTTGTAGACCGCGACGGGCGACGAGTAGCAGTAGCCGCCCAGCGACTTCGCCCAGACGACCTTGCCCGTCTGCTTGTTCAGCGCCACCAGCACGCCTTCCTGTGCCTTCGCGCCGCTGCCTAACAGCTTTTCACTGCCGGAAGCGGAAATGTAGGACAGCGTGTAGTACACCAAGTCACCCAGCTGATATTGCCCGATGACGGGGGATGCCATCGCGCCCGCGGTGTAGTCCTTTTTCTTCGTCGCGTTCAGGGCAAGCGACCAATCCTCCGCGCCCGTCGTCGCGTCGTAGCGGCGGATGGTAACGTCGCCCTTGGAGCGGTTCAGCAGCGTGTTCGCCGTGTAGAGCCAGAGGCGTCCGTCGTCGTCAAAATCCAGCGCAACGGCAGACTTGACCGCGTCGCCCGTTTCGACTGCCCAGATGGTGGTCATCGTCGTCGTGTCAACGCAGCGCAGCACGCCCTCCACATCCGCATAGAACACATAGCTGCCGTACATCGCAATGGGTGCTTCCACCGCCGTGTAGGCATCCTTCTGTTTCTTCGTGCGGCTCTTCATCATCGTGATGGTCGGGCTGACTTTCAGGTTGCCGGATTCATCCGTCGGCGTTTCGTAGACCGTGTTCATATGCACGGTGTAGAGCATGCCGTTCGTGCCGGCGGTGATGTATGTATCGCTGTTGCGGTCATAGAGCGCCGAGCCGTCGAACGCGCCAACATCGTTGTACGCGCGGTCTTTCTTGCTGCCGCCATCCAGACCGTCGATGGTCAGGTTCTCCTTGTTCGTCAGCAGATCATAGAAGTGCTGACCGATGCTGCCCGTCTTGTTGGCGAGGAAGCGCGCGTACTGCCCGACGGACATCTGCGGATACGCCAGCGTGCTGAGGCTGGGCGTGGAGCGCATCGGGTAGCCGAGTTCAATCGGTTCGCGGGTCTTGCTGCCGTCTTCAAGGTCAAGGAAGTAGATTTTTCCGTCCAAGCTGGCGGCGATAACTTCCTTCAATGCAGTCTTGTCGTTCTTGCCGTCCAGCAGGGGCATATCCTGGCGCACGCGGCGCGCCCACTGCTCAATCACGGGCTGATTCGCCCACGAGAAGCCGTAGTAGGTTCGGCTCTTGCCCTTCAGGCTGCCGGTTTCGACCGCCCACACCTGCGTCAGCTGCGTCGCGTCTTCCACTGTGCCGACGGCGGCGTTCTGGCGGAATGCCGTGCCGCGGTAGGTCAGCACACCGATTTTGCGCGTCGTGTAGTCGTCGTCTGCGGGCATGTCGATGATTTCCTTCTCGTCGCGGGTGTATTCCTTCACGGCGGTGCGGCTGTCATCCTGATAGACCACGGTGTCGGCGATCAGCGACGGATCAGCGCTTGCGTCCGCCGAGAAAGTCAGTACAGGGCGCGGGGTAGCAGTCGGTTCGGGGGTCGGCTCTTCGGTCGGCACTTCCGTGGGAGCGGGTTCAGGCGTTTCCGTCGTTTCCTCTTCGGGCAGGATGATTTTTTCCGTTTTCTGCGGCGCAGGGGCCATCGTCGGGGTAACGGTCGGCACTTCCGTCGGCGCGAGCGTCACCAGCACGGGCGCCTGCGTCGGGGCTTCCGTCGGCATCTCCGTCGGAATTTCGGTCGGCACTGTGGTCGGCATCAGCGTCGGCGCTTCGGTCGGCGCTTCCGTCGAAATCGTCAGCGCCAAATTTTGCGTATTCTCCGCCATTGCAGGGCTGACCGTCGGTTCCGTGGTGGAATCGGCGGTCAGTTCGTGAGCATCCGGCTGAGCCGGATTGTTTGCTGCTGTGGAGAAATTCGTCGGCAGGTTGGAAATGGACGCAGGGCTATTTCCGCCCAGCGAAACCGTCTGCCGGAACCCGGTCGGAATCCACGCCTCATTGCTGAGCATTTCTGCCTCAATCACGCCGGAGTAAGCGTCAGCGGTTGTCAGCGTGAAAATCCAGACGACGGTGTTATCGGTGTTAGACTGGCTCATCAGCGTCACCGTGTCAAAGGGATTTCCGTTTTCATCCACCACGCGCACGTCCGTGACATTGTTGCTGGTGACGAGGTTGAAGGTAATCTGATACGGCGCGGTGGACGAGGTAATCGACGCAGTGAAGCTCGATGCCGTCGGTGCGACAGCCTGCGTCTGCGTGCGGCCGGTCAGCGGCGCGGTAATCGTGCGCTTCAGGTTGCCCAGGAAGCCGGTATTGCTGTCCGGAATCAGCAGAAGCCCCACCACGAGCAGACCAATCACCAGCACGATGGCAATCACCACCGCCAGCGCGCTCTTCTTGCCGCGCGGCGCTTCCTCTTCCACGTCCTCCTGCGGGCGCGCGAACTCGTTTTGCAAGTGATTCCGACGCGAGGACTCGCCTGCGTGCTCCATGTTCAGGTTTGTGCGATGGCGGGCTTCCTCCTGCCGTTCTGCGGCGGATTTCACCTCGCCCATGCCGTCCAGCTTAACCGGGCGGCGGATGACATTCTGCGGTTGACGCATCGGCGGCAGGCTCGTGCGCGAGGCATCCGGGCGCGGCACACCGGGCGTCGGGATATTCGCACTCCGATTCTGTCCAAACGGCGCGTTGGGCTTTTCTGCGACCGGCGCGACCGGCGCGACCGGTGCGACCGGTGCGACCGGCTTCACCTGTTTCGTCTCCCCAGCCTCCGCATTGCGCTGGAAGGTGCTGCGAATCGGCGGCATCTTCTGCGTCGTGCCCGACACATCTTCCACGGCGGGCTTCGCCGTTTCCGTGTTCGTCACATTTGCCGCGTTCCCCTGCTGCTGGTACATATCTGCGCGGCGGCGGCGCGGCGTAGTCTTTTCTTCGGCAGCTGGCTGCTGCACGGATCTATCCTGATAATTATTCTGATCCAAAGCGTCTTTACTCCTTTGCTCCGTTAGTTGCGCTCAGGCATACCCCCATTATACCCTAAACGGCGGATAATCTCAACCCCTGAAAGCCTGTCAATTGTAAAAATTGCAAGCAAAAATCAGGATTGCACCCGGAAAAGCGTGGATTTTTCTTTTTTCGCGGTGTATAATGGGGGCACTGCTTTTCAACAAGGAGGATTTTGCGCATGGAGAAGCATCCCGTCGCGCTGATTCCGATTGCCACTTATGATCAAGCCGCGGTGGATGCCGCTGTTTTGCAGGGCGTTGATTTGCTCGGCGGCATTGCCCGCTTTGTGCAGCCGGAAGAGCGCGTTCTGCTCAAGCCGAATCTGCTCTCCCGCGCCCTGCCGCAGAAGGCGATTACGACGCACCCGGCTGTCTTCTCCGCCGTCTGCCGCCTGCTGCGCGAAAGCGGCTATACGCATTTGTCTTACGGCGACAGCCCCGGCAACCCGACCACCTCGCCCGACAAGGCGGCGCAGGCATCCGGCATTGCGGAGGCCGCCAAGCGCTACGGCGTAGAAATGGCGGATTTCTTCTCCGGCAGTGTCGTTCCCTTCCCCGACGGACACACGGCAAAGTCGTTTTACCTCTGCAAGGGCGTGCAGGATGCCGACGCGATGATCAACATCTGCAAGATGAAAACCCACGCGCTGGAGCGCATCACGGGCGCAGTCAAGAACCTGTACGGCTGCATCACCGGGGTCAACAAGGCGGCTGGACACGCCGCGTACCCCGACAGTTGGGTTTTCGCGGATATGCTGACCGACCTGCACCGCTGCGTCCGCCCGCGCCTGCACATCATGGACGGCATCATCGCGATGGAAGGCAACGGCCCAACCTCCGGCACGCCGATTGCCATGAATGTGCTGCTCTTCTCCGCCGACCCCGTTGCGCTGGACACGGTGTATGCCGCGCTCATCCACCTCGACCCGGCGACTGTCCCCACCTGCGTGCGCGGCGCGAAGGGCGGCATCGGCGTGATGGACGAAGGGCTGATTGATGTGCTCACGCCGGACGGGGTGCTGACGGTATCGCAGGCGCGGGAAAAGTACGGCAATGCGCAGTTTGACGTGTTCCGCGGCACGATGAAGAAGGGCCTATTGCCGAAGCTGATGCCGCTGCTGCCTTTTTTGCAGCACCGCCCGAAGGTGGATTTGAAGAAGTGCATCGGCTGCGGGGTGTGTCAGGAGGCGTGCCCTGTGCCGGAGAAGGCGGTGCACAGCGGGCATGGGAAGAAAGCGAAATACGACTACAAGAAGTGTATTCGGTGCTATTGCTGTCAGGAGATGTGCCCGGCGAAGGCGATTTCGGTGTATCGCAGCCCTTTGAATAAATTGCTGGGTGGAAAATAAAAAGCCACTTAACCCAAGGTGAAGGGAAAAGCGACCAAGTATGGCTGCAAAAAAAGGGTCAAGGGGGGACTTCGTCCCTTTTCGTCTGCCCCTTGCAGGGTCAAGGGACA